>Ga0334887_1001780_pt1 | contig 26660 bp, 19 predicted proteins | sample GraSluR1_MG_10_FD_207217 | JGI IMG/M metagenome (GOLD analysis project Ga0334887, IMG submission 207217) | Sludge microbial communities from methane-producing bioreactor in Wageningen University, Netherlands - Granular Sludge_18_07-R1 | ecosystem: Engineered > Bioreactor > Anaerobic >...
GGGTCTTTCTCAACCGGCACCGTTTCGGCGCGCACGTCTATTTGATCGGCGACAACATGGAAAGCGCGCGGCTGATGGGCGTCAACGTGGCGCAGCGCAAGATGCTGGTCTTCGCCTGGGTGGGCATTGCCGCGGCCCTGGCCGGCCTCATCGCCAGCCTGGAAGTCACCTACTACTGGCCGACGCTGGGCGAAGGCTATCTGTTGAACACGCTTTCGTCAGTCTTTTTGGGCGGGACGTCGGTCTTCGGCGGGTCGGGGACGGTGTTCGGCACGTTCGTGGCCTCGTTCATTATCGGCGCCATCAACGCCGGCATCGTGGCGGTCGGCCTTTCCGGCTTCTGGACGCAGTTGATCTACGGCCTGATCATCGTCTTGTCGGTGATCCTGCAGACGGTGATCGGCAAGCGCTTTGCCTAAAGGCGCTCACGCGGCAATCCACATCCGACGATTGTCATAGCGAGGCTGAGTTCCCTCAGCCTCTCGTGCTGCGCGCTCCGGTTCATCCTCACGCTGTCTATTCGATCCCCGCCGGCAGCGAAACGCCCGCTCCTCAGCCTGTGCGGGCTGGAGCCGGGCCGCCGTTCCTCGGTTCGCTTGGCTGCGCCTCCCCGCCCCCCCGATCCCGCATTTTCGCCCTTCGCATTTCGATGGCGGATTGCAGTATAATCAGACGGCTTGTCAACGTGCAGCCAAGATCGGGCGAGATCGGAGGGGAATGCAATGGTCGAGTATCAGACGAATATGTATGAGGGCATGCTGGCCGAAACCGTGATGATGCAAGGCGCCGGCGGCGACACGATCAACGCCTACTTCGCCCGCCCTCTAGGCCCCGGCCCTTTTCCCGGCGTAGTGCTGGCCCACCACGCGCCCGGCTGGGACGAATGGTATCGCGAGGCCACGCGCAAGTTCGCCCATCACGGCTACTTGGCAATTTCGCCCAACCTCTACTTTCGCGAGGGACACGGCGCGCCGGAAGACGTGGCGGCCAAGGCGCGCGCCGTCAGAGGCGTGCCCGATGACCAGGCTGTAGGCGACCTGGAAGGGGCGATGCGCTTTCTGCGCAGCTTACCCATCAGCAACGCCAAGATCGGCGCCTTCGGCACCTGCTCGGGCGGGCGGCACGTCTACCTCGCCGCGTGTCGCGTGCAGGGCTTCGACGCCGTGGCTGACCTCTGGGGCGGGCGGGTCGTGATGGCCCCGCCGGAGATCACGGACAAGCAGCCCGTTGCACCCATCGAATATACCAAGGACCTGCCGTGCCCGCTGCTCGGCCTTTTCGGCGAGGAGGACCGCAGCCCGTCGCCGGAACAGGTGGCCCAACACGAACAGGAGTTGAAGCGGCTCGGCAAGAGCTACGAGTTCCACATGTACCCCAACGCCGGGCATGGCTTCTTCTACTACGATCGCGCAGCCTATCGACAAGAGGCGGCGGTGGACGGCTGGCAGAAGGTGTTCGCCTTCTTCGCCAAACATTTAGCAAGCGTCTAGGCGGTTCTTTCCCAGGCGGCCATAGCTCTAGCCGCCAAATCACGGAACACGACGGCAAAATAAATGTCAAGAGTTCTTGGAGTACTGTCACCCTGAACGATGTGAAGGGTCTCGACGTCGATCTCTAGGAACTTGCGGAATTGTACATAGAGCAGGAGGGAGATCGACCATGTGCACCATGATCGCAGAGCAGATCCAAATCGAGGGCAGCGGCAAGGGAACGTCGGGCTGGTTCGCAGTGCGGCAGGCCAATGTATCCTATGACCATCCCTTCAACGCGCCGCTGGAGCACGCGCTCAACCTCGATTTTGTAAACGAGGCCCAGGGCGTGGGGGCGAGAGTGGCCGTCGAGATCAGTGCGCAGTCGGCGCGCACATTGGCGGAGACGATCCTCGCCGTGTTGGCCCAGGCCGAAGCGGGCGGCTTTGTCGAAGACTGAGCGGACGGCAAGGACCTCGTGCGGCGAACGTTCATGGCGCTTGTCGCATTTGTTAACATTCCGGCGGTATGCTCACGAGCGTGAACCGTGCGCGTGTTGGACTACACGCCGCATCGCACGGAAAGGTCAATCGGGGTCAACATCGCATTGAGAACGTCTGAAGAACGCCTGAAGGAGGGCACATGAATAAGTTTCGGGCCACACTGCATGCAGCGTTGTTCGTCGCTCTGGTCCTGGTCTTGGCCGGCTGCGCCGCGGTGGCGCCGGCTGCGCCTGCCGCGCCTCAAGCCACAGCGGAACCGCCCGCGGAAGGCTTGGAAGAATTGGTCGCCGCCGCACAGGCGGAAGGCATGCTGTCCACCATCGCGCTGCCGCGCGACTGGTGCAACTACGGAGAAGCCATCGATTCGTTCAGCGAAAAGTACGGCATCCGCGTCAACGAGCTTGACCCCAACGCCGGCTCCGGCGACGAGTTGGAAGCGATTCGCGCCAATAAGGACAACAAAGGCCCGCAGGCGCCCGACGTTATCGACGTGGGCTTCGCCTTCGGCCCCCTTGCCCAGGAAGAGGGCCTGATCCAACCCTACAAGGTCGCCGCATGGGACACCATCCCCGACGACGTGAAGGACTCAGAAGGCTACTGGTACGGCGACTATTACGGCGTGCTCGCCTTCCAGGTCAACACCGACATTGTGGAGAACGCGCCCCAAGATTGGGCCGATCTGCTCAAGCCCGAATACAAGGGGCAGGTGGCGCTAGCCGGCGACCCGCGCACCTCTGCGCAGGCCATCATGAGCGTCTACGCCGCGGCCCTGGCGAACGGCGGAGACCTGGAGAACGTGGAGCCGGGGCTGGAGTTCTTCGCCCAACTGAACGAGGCGGGCAACTTCGTCCCTGTAATCGCCACGGCCGGCACCCTTGCCAAAGGCGAGACGCCCATCGTGATCAAGTGGGACTATCTGGCGCTAACCGACCGGGATACCTTCGCCGGCAACCCCAACACCGAGATCGTGATCCCGCCTTCGGGCGTCATCGGCGGCGTCTATGTGCAGGCCATCAGCGCCTATGCTCCGCAACCCAATGCAGCCAAGCTGTGGATGGAGCACCTCTATTCCGACGAAGGCCAGTTGATGTGGCTAAAAGGCTATTGCCACCCAATTCGCTACAACGATATGGCGGCGCGCGGGATCATCCCTGAAGATCTGGCGGCCAGGCTGCCTTCGGCAGAGCTATATGCCAAAGCCGCCTTCCCTTCCGTCGAGCAATATGAGGCCGTCCGCGCCGTGATTGCCGAAAAATGGGACGCCGTGGTCAAGGCGGACGTACGATAGGCCCGGACGGCAACGGGCGGGCAGTCGGGCAGCCTCCGGCGGACGTATACTTGGCCGGGGGCTGCCGGCAGCGCTTGGGATAGGACCTTTCCACATCCAAACAGGTCGCCATCAACATGCCTTCTCGACGCGTACTCGGTGACTGGCTGGGCGTAGCCCCCTTCTTTCTCTTCGCCGTCGCCTTTATCTTCTGGCCGGCGATGACGCTCTTCGTCGGCGCATTCCGCGCTCCGCAAGGCGGCTTCACATTCGCCAACATCGTCGCGCTCTTTCAACCCTTTATCCTGGACGCCTATTGGCTGACGATCCGCGTCAGCCTGGTTACAGCCGTAGGCGGCGGCATCTTCGGCTTTCTCGTCGCCTACGCGGCCATACTGGGGGGACTGCCGCGCGGCGTGCGCACGGTGCTGACGACCTTCTCCGGCGTCGCCTCCAACTTTGCCGGCATTCCGCTGGCCTTCGCCTTCATCGCCACGCTGGGGCGAGTGGGGCTGGTGACGGTGCTGCTGCGCGATCTGCTGGGTCTGAACATCTATGATCGCGGCTTCAATCTATACAGCTTTTGGGGCCTCAGTCTCACCTATATGTACTTCCAGTTTCCGCTGATGGTGCTGATCATCTCGCCGGCGTTGGACGGTTTGCGCCGCGAATGGCGCGAGGCGGCGAACAACCTGGGCGCGTCGAACATGCAATATTGGCGCTACGTAGCCCTGCCGATCCTGCTGCCGTCGCTCCTGGGCACAATGATCTTGCTCTTCGGCAATGCCTTCGGCGCCTACGCTACCGCCTACGGTCTGACCGGCGGCTCGTTGAACCTCATTCCCATCCTGATCGGCCAACAGGTGCGCGGCGACGTTCTGCACAACCCGGGGCTGGGCTACGCGCTGGCGTTGGGCATGGTCGTCGTCATGGCCGTCTCCATTGCAGCATCCGCCTGGCTGCAATCTCGCACCTCTCGCTGGATTCGCCGAGGAGCTTGACATGGGCGCAAGACGCTTCTGGTCTTGGCTGTGGATAACACTGGGCGCGCTCTATTTCCTTGTGCCGCTCTATGCCACCTTGCACTTCTCGCTGCAGGCCAAGCGCGGAACCTTGAGTTTGCTCGCCTATCAAAATGTGCTGGCCGACCCCCAGTTCTACCGGACGTTCGCCTTTTCGTTGCAGATGGCTGCGGCGACCATCGTCACCGGCATCGTGTTGATCGTGCCTACAGCCTATTGGGTGCATCTGCGTCTGCCCAAGCTGCGGCCGGCGGTTGAATTGATCACGCTTATGCCCTTTGTGATCCCGGCCGTCGTGTTGGTCTTTGGGCTGATCCGCGCCTATAGCCGTCCGCCGCTGCTGCTCGTATCCAGCCCGGCGCTCCTGGTCGGGGGGTATACCGTGCTGTCCTTGCCCTACATGTATCGCGCCGTCGATACCGGTCTGCGCGCCATCGACGTGCGCACACTCACCGAAGCGGCGCAGAGCTTGGGCGCAAGCTGGCCGACCATCCTCTGGCGGGTGATCTTGCCCAACCTGCGCGTGGCGGTGCTCAGCGGCTCCTTTCTAACGCTGGCGATCGTCGTGGGCGAGTTTACGCTGGCCGCGCTGCTGGCCTGGCCTGCGTTCGGCCCCTATATGGCGCTCCTCGGCCAAAACCGCGCCTACGAGCCGGCCGCCCTGGCGATTATGAGCTTCGGCCTGACCTGGCTGGCGATGGGCGTCATCCTATGGATCGGCCGCGGCCGCCAGGGCGGGCCGAGCGAACTGACCGGCACGCATTAGCCGGCGCCCATTGACCAGCACGCAACAGCGGAGAATTTGAGCATGGCTTTCTTGGAACTCGTCGGCCTCACCAAGACCTTCGGCGCTACGGTCGGCGTCGAAGCCGTCGATCTCGCCGTGGAGCGGGGCGAATTCGTCTCGCTGCTGGGGCCGAGCGGCTGCGGCAAGACCACCACCTTGCGCATGATCGCCGGCTTCGAGCAGCCGACCGCCGGCCGCATCTTGGTGGGCGGCGAAGACATCACCGCACGCCGGCCCAATCAACGCAACATCGGCATGGTCTTCCAAGCCTATGCCCTCTTCCCCAACATGACCGTGGCAGACAACATCGGCTTCGGCCTTAAGGTGGCCCGTCGCCCCGCAGCGGAAATCCACGCGCGGGTGAGCGAACTGCTGGCGCTGATCAAGTTGGAAGAGATGGGCGACCGCTACCCGCACCAGTTGTCCGGCGGGCAACAGCAACGCGTGGCCCTGGCGCGCGCCCTGGCGATCCGCCCGCAACTGCTCCTGCTTGACGAGCCGCTCTCCGCTCTGGACGCCAAGATTCGCCTGAGCCTGCGCAACGAGATCCGCGCCATCCAGCGGCAGCTCGGCATCACGACCCTCTACGTCACGCACGACCAAGAAGAAGCGCTCTCGCTCTCCGACCGGGTAGTGGTGATGAACCGCGGGCGCATCGAGCAGGTCGGGTCGCCCTTCGAGATCTACAACTTCCCCCAGAGCCATTTTGTCGCCTCGTTCGTGGGCACGCTCAACATCCTGCCCGCCGAGGCGGTCGACCCTGTAGCGGGTATTGTGCGCGCCGCAGGGCAGCGGATCGCCGCTCCGTCGGGGCTCTCCGGCATGGCCGCGGGCGAACAGGTGATGCTGGCGCTGCGCCCCGAGCTGCTTACGCTGAACCGCCGCCAGGGGATGGACAACCATCTGGAGGGCGTAGTCGAAACCATCGCCTTCCTGGGGTCGATTGTGCGCATCCAGGTGCGCGTGCACGACGCGCTCATCGCGCTGGACGAGTTCAACAACCCCAACTTGGATTTGCCCGCCATCGGTGACAGCGTCGCTTTCGGGTTCCCGCGCGAGGCGTGCTTGATCCTGGACAGCGCCGGCTGACCGCGGGCGCGGCGCATGCACAGGCGCAGGCTGATAACCGCATAGGTTCTCGAAGGGGCTGCCGGTTTCGGCAGCCCCCATCGTCGCCATCGCATAGACGATAGGGAACATGCGTTCTGATTGCGCGGCAATATTGTAGTGATATACTTACAACTGATCGCATGGTGACTTGCAGATTGATGGTAGGCTCTGTATGAAGGGCGTGATCGCCGCCCGATTCCTGTTCGCGACCGGCATTCCCAACCATCCCCAAAGGAAGACGTCATGAACATCACGAGTCTGATCATCCAATTGTTGAGCGGTGCAGCCGGCGGCAATATCGTAGCGAAAATCCTCAAACAATTCGACCTTGGCCCGGTCGGCAACTCCATTGCCGGCATTGTCGGCGGCGTCCTCTTGGGCCAGATACTAACGGCGCTCGGCGCCACCCCTGCCGAGGCAGCCGCAGCCGGCGGGTTGGACGTCGGCACGATTGTGACCGACATCCTCGGCGGCGGCGTGGGCGGCGGCGCGCTGATGGTTATCGTGGGACTGATCAAGCAACAGATGCAGAAGTGACCTTGACTGTCCGCTAGGGGCGGTTCAAGAAGCGCATTGCCATATAGCGGAATCGGGTCTCGCGCGCCTAGCTCGTGCGCGAGACCCCGTTCCTAATCGCTCAGCGTCCCGGCTGAGCGATGTTGTTTGCGCAACGGCGTCTTCAAAAAGAGGCCCGAGCGCAATCCTTAGTCAGGTTGAGCCTAGGAGGGGGAACATGCTGTTTCCCGATCGCGCCCTCTCACGACGTTTAGAGATGCACGAAGCGTGGAGCGCACGCGAACACGCGCGCACTCAGGCCAGGCTTTACCCGGAGACCGGCGCAAGTGCGCAGCCGGCTGCCGAAGGCTACGCAATCTTCTGCGGACGGAATTCCCCGCTTAGCCAAGTCTACGGATGGGGGGCGTCTGAACCGGTGAGATCCGCCGATCTGGATGGGATCGAGGCGTTCTTCAGGGACCGAGGCCTCCGCACGCGAATTCGGGCGTGCCCGTTTTCGGACCCGTCTTTGTTCCATCTGCTTGGCGAGCGCGGTTATGGCGTGGGGGGCTTCATGAACGTCTTTGCCCGTTCACTCGACGGGTTGGACGGCGATCAGCCGGCGCTTTGCGGCGTGCGCGTCGGCATTGCGGTGGCGAAGGAAGCTAGAGGCTGGTTCGAGCGTTACGGCGCAGGCGGCGACTGGGCCGAGCCGGACGGCGTGGCGTTTATGACCATCCGCACTGCGCAGAAGGCCGATACGCAGTTGTTCCTAGCCTGGATCGACGGGCAGCCGGCAGGAGGCGGCGCGCTGGAGATGCACGACGGCGTCGCCGCGCTGATGGCCGCCGATACGCTGCCGGCGTATCGAAAACGAGGTCTGCATACGCTCCTGCTGCACGCTCGCTTGACGGCGGCGATCGCAGCCGGCTGTGATCTGGCGTTGGTCCACACGGCGCCGGGTTCGGCTTCGCAGAACAATGTGCTGCGGGCGGGCTTTCAACTGGCGTACACAGCCCTAACGCTGGTTTCCCCGGCCTGATAGGCGAATCACGGTGAGGCGTTCAGGCTTGCTTTGTCATTCGTCGCGCATGGTCCCTAGGCTTTGGGCGACGCTCGGCAAGGGCGCTGGGCCGCAATTGAGGGCGTACTCGACCGTTCTTGAGTTGGTTGACGCGCCTCTCTCGCCATGCTAAACTGATTCTAGACGGCAATGAGATTGGAATAAGGTTGCTCACAACTTCCTCTTTTACAGTGAATAAGGGAGGGGCAGCCTGATAGTAAGCGTTGTTGCACTGCACCTCGCACCCGTTGCGACGCGATTGTTCGCCTTTGCACCTGCGCCGAAATTGGTGCGCGGGCAACGGCAAACCTGCTGCGTCGCCTGAATCACTACGTCGCCCCGAGCGTCGTCCTCTACGTCTACACTGTCCCCATAAGACGCTCGCCGGCATTCGTCGCCAGACGTACGCCGCGGGTGTGGACGCGCAGACCGTATCGTCTCGTCAGCTCGATGTGCAGCCCAACTTCGGGGTTGCCGGCTCTTGCCATCCAATCCATTTCAGTGAAAGGGGGACAGCGATGTTTCACAGCAGATCACGGTGGTTTGCGCTAGGCGTATTGGCGCTGACCGTTATGGTTCTGGCGGCGTGCGCCCCGGTTGCCCAGCAGCCGGGCGCGGCGTCGGCGGAGACGGTCGAATTGGCTTTTTGGAACATGCCTTTCGTCACCCAAGAAGTCTCACCCGACTACGTGCTTAGATGGGAAGAAGACGTAAAGACCGCCTTGCCCAATGCGACGGTTGACAACTACTACGGCCCCGGGAAATATCAGGACCAGCGCGACCGGTTCTTGCTCCAGGCCGAGAGCAGCAAGCCCGACGTGATCGAAGGGCTGCTCGAGGACATGGCGGCCTACGTCCAAGCGGGCCTGATCGAACCGTTGGACGAGCGCTTCGCGGCGTGGGAAGACAGCGCCATGTTCGTGGAAAGCACCCTCGAACCGTTGCGCATCGACGGTAAACTCTACGGCATCCCCTACAATACCAATGCCCGCGCCATGGTCTATCGCAAGGACATCTTCGAGGAATACGGCCTCGAAGTGCCCACGACGTGGGACGCCTTTGTCGAGACCGCGCGCACGATCTCGGAGTTGACCAACGGCGAGGTGTCCGGCGCATTTGTCTGCACCGAGATCGCTGACCCGCGCGCCCCGCAGGAATTCATCTCCTGGTACTTCCAGGTCAGCGGCGGGCAGAATATGTTCACCGTGACCGAAGAGGGAATCGAAGTTAATGTGACCGTCGAACAACTGGAACAGGTGCTGACACTCTACGATGAGTTGTTCGACACCTCCGTGCCGTTCCCGGCCGTAGATCCGAATGTACGCGGCGCGGGCTGGCCGGTCGAAGATCCGGGCTACGTGGCCGGCAAGTGGGCGATGGTTCCCATGGGGCCGTGGCTGTGGGGCCGCCGCGTCGAGAGCGATTTGGCGAAGGACATTCTCGACAACAAGACCGGCATCACAGCCCTGCCCATCCCGGAGGGCGGCGTACAGGCGACCTATCTCGAGGTCAAGCCGATCATGCTCAATGCCTACGCCGCTGACAAGGACGCGGCCTGGGAGTTGATCAAGTTCATCACCTCCAAGGATAAGATGGCCCAGTGGCTGATCGATTCGGGCGGCATCCCCGCGCGCACCGACTCGTTGGAATCGCAAGAGTTTGTCGAGGCTGAGATCGGCTGGTGGCTGCAAGGCTTCGCCGATCAACTCGGCACGTCCGTCGCCATGGCGCCGGTCAACTGGGGGCCCGTGAGCGAGGCCAACATGCGCGCCGTCAACTTCGTCATCTATGACGAACGAACGCCGGCCGAAGCGGCCCAGTGGCTCTACGACCAGATCATGCAGTTGCACGCCAACGGCGAGCTGTAACGGCCAGCGCGCCGGTCTCACCGGCTGAAAGCGACCGGGGCATGGGTCACACGCATGCCCCGGCGCCGTCTTCCCGCACCCGCTGCGCGGCGCACCGTTGCGCAGGTCTCAATACAAACGGGCAGCCTCATGAAAGAGCGACATAAGGGGATTATTCTCCTCCTTCCCGCCTTGCTGGTGATGGCGCTGTTCACCGTCTACCCGATGGTGCGCGGCGTCACCATGTCCTTCACCAACGCCAACATCATGCGCAAAACCAACGACTTCGTCGGGCTGGAGAACTATGCGCGCATGTTGGCGGACGAGGTGTTCTGGATCTCGTTGCGCCAATCCGTGTCTCTGACCGTGATCGTCGTGCTGCTGCAACTGGTTTTCGGCCTGATCTTGGCCTCGGCCATGACGCAGAAGCTGCCCGGCATGGGCGTCTACAAGAGCATCATCATGGCAAGCTGGGTGATCCCGGTGGCCGCCACGGTGACCATGTTCAAATTTATGGCGCAGCCCGACATCGGCCTGATCAACATCCTGCTGCGCGACCTAGGCTTTGCGGGCATGAACAAATACTGGTTTGGCGAACCGCAGGTCGCCTTTACCTTCATCATCCTCCTGCATCTGTGGCGCAACGTGCCCTTCTACGGAGTCGCCTTTCTTGCAGCCATGCAGGCGATCCCTAAGGACTATTACGAGGCGGCCCAGATCGACGGGGCGAATGCGTTGCAGCGCTTCTTGGCCATAACGCTGCCCGGCATCCGCAACATGATCGTGGTCATGGTCACCATCCACGTGTTGTGGACGTTTAACAACTTCGACTTTGTGTATCTCTCCACCGGCGGCGGGCCGATCAACCGCACCGATGTGCTGCCCGTCTATGTCTATCGCAAGAGCTGGGCCAGCTATACCGTCGGCTATGCGGCGAGTATGGGCGTGGTCATGCTGATTCTGCTTATGATTTACTTTGTGGTCTATACCCGCCTCTTCGAACGGCAGGAGACGAACCGGTGAGCGCTACATCCAGACAAAAACTGCTATCCGCCTTCCTGTCGTATCTCGTCGTCTTCATCTCGCTGTTGTTCTTTATTTTGCCGATGTTGTGGATTGTCTACACCTCGTTCCGCAACACGGATGCGGTCTTTTCCGGTCAAGTTTTGACTGAAGCGGGCAACCTTACCCTAGAAAACTACAACACCATTCTGTCGGTCACCGACTTTCCGCGCTATTTCCTCAACACGGTCATCATCGCCTCTGTGGTGACGCTGCTCTCTCTGATCTGCTCGATTATGGCGGCTTACGGGTTGAGCCGGTTCGAGGTTCGGGGCAAAAACGCCCTGATCATGAGCATCTTCTCCACGCAGATGTTCCCACAGGTGCTGCTCATCATCCCCATGTATCTGGTCATTACCACCCTCCGTCTGTTGGACACGGTGCTAGGCGTCGTGCTGGGCCAGATCATCCTCGTGCTGCCCTTCCAGATCTGGATGCTGACGGGCTATTTCAACAACATCCCGCGCGAGATCGACGACTCGGCCAGCATCGACGGCTGCAATATCGGAGAACGGCTGCTCTACATTGTGCTGCCCATTGCCGCGCCGGGCATCGCCGTCGCCGCCTTTTTCTCGTTTGTCGTCTCTTGGGGCGACTATCTCATCGTCTCCATCATCAGCCAGAGCCAGCGCACCGCCACGGTAACGCTCGTTTTGCAACGACTTTCCGCTGCGCTCCTGGTGCGATGGGGGCAGGTCGCGGCCGCGGTGGTGCTGACCATCGTGCCGACTATCCTGCTCTTCGCCTTCGTCCAGACCCGCCTGGTCGAAGGCCTCACCGGCGGCGCGGTCAAGGGCGAATAAGCGTAACCCCATCTTGTCCCCTTCGATCGGTCTTCTCAACGAGAAATCGCTCCACGCCGCGCTTAAGGCTTGGTATGCTGAGCCGGACGACATCCTAGAGGCGCCAATCGACGGTTATGTCGTCGACATTGTGCGCGGCGACCTGCTTGTCGAGATTCAGACGCGCAACTTCGCAGCCATTCGCGCCAAGCTGGCCGCGCTTTCCGCCCGCCATCCCCTGCGCCTGGTCTATCCATTGGCCGTCGAAAAATGGATCGTAAGACTCTCGCCGGATGGGATGCAGCACTTGTCCCATCGCAAATCTCCCAAGAAGGGGGCGCCGGTCGAGGTTTTCTCCGAGCTTGTCAGCATCCCGCACCTGCTAACGTCGCCCAACTTCTCGCTGGAGTTGCTCCTGATCCGGGAGGAGGAGATGCGACGCTATGATGGGACGCGCGCCTGGCGGCGCAGGGGATGGGTCACCCAGGAGCGACGCCTCCTGGATGTGATCGGGCGGCAGGTCTTCGCCACGCCCGGCGAACTCGGGGCCTTGCTGCCGGCGGATCTGGATGAGCCGTTCACCACGTTGGAACTGGCCGTGGCGTTAGGCGCTTCCCGGCGTCTGGCCCAACGTATGGCCTATTGTCTGCGCGCCATGGGTGTATTATCCGCTGCCGGCAAGCGCGGCCGGAGTGTTCTTCACATCCGAAACCGCTAATCTGCGCCTGAAGCCGTTTTCTCCTGCGCGCTCTACACAACGGTTTCTCCAGCCAAAACCGCAGCTATGGCGAAAACAGATGCGAGGTCGGTTTGGCGATCGCCCATACGGACCTGAAGGGGATGGCCAAACCGACCTCGCTCGTCCTGTCCTGGCGATGCGCCGGGGTGAAGCGCTAATCGCCGCCGAAGACGACGGGCAGTCTAATGACGTTGGCGGCGAAGTCCGGCCGCTGCAACGTAAGCAGCAAAGGCGGCAGCGTGCCTGCTGCATCCGGCCCTCGCTGCGTACCTGGGCGAATGTAATCGCGCACAGAGAGTTGCAGGAACGTGCACGTTGGGTCGTTGGGGTTAGCACAGAATGGAAGCCCGTCTTCTTCCGTTGAAGCGATAGAAATGCACTTTCCGTCCGTCAACTCTTCCAGCCCGGAGCAGTCGCGGGTGAAATAGTAGAGATAGATCTGCTCGGTGTTGCTGACGATGGACGAATACGCCAACGCGGTGTCAATCAGATCGTGGTTGGAGAGGTTGTCGAAGCCTTTCTTCTTTAGGGTTGAGTTGAGGCCCAAACCGACGTAGGTGGCATTGCCCGTCTCTGTGGCCAGAGGGCCGGCGGCGGCGTAGACCTGCCCGTTGTCGAGCCAAAGACGCGGAGAAAGCTGATAGACCGTGTCCTGCGTGTCGCCGAGGCAGTTCATGCCGATTTCGGTGCACTGCGGCCCGACCAGACTGATGGGCGGGAGTTGCCAATTCTGGAAGCTTACGGCGCGCTCAGCCGCCACACAGTCGTTCTGGTCACAGGGCTGGCCCCATCTCTGGCTGACGGCGAACACCAGGTCCTTGAGGTCGGGGGCCAATTCGCTTTCGGCCGGATTCTCCACGGCCGTCCTCTCTTCGAGCTGGACGAGCGGATATCGCTCTGGCTGGCGTTCCAGGTTGGTATCCCGGATGCGCAGGACGACGAGAGGCAGGTTCGCGCGCCAGGCATTCGCGGCTGCCTCATCGGCAGGCATGGCGTAACGAATTACCGTAAAGAAATCGTCGGCCGATTCTTGAAGCCCGATCCGCATGTCCTGGGGGATAGGCTCGGTAAACACGTCGCCCTGTGCGAACGAACTCTTGCCGAGCGCGTCGCGGATGGCGCCGTCCATATAGCGGTCGGGGGTAATGATGAACACGCGAAGCTGCTCGAAGGCTTGATGTGACGCCGACTGCCGTTCGATGACCACGTTGTTGATGGCGTTGCTGAGGCTGGCTACGAGTTGAATGCGTTTTTCGTTGCCGGGAACCTTGGCAAAGAACAGGTTAAGGAGGAAGGGGCTGCTCTTGACCGCCCTGTAGGCGGCGCTGTTCTCGTCCCAAACGCCCACACGGGTGTTGAGGTAGGTCTGCAACCCGAAATAGTCGGCTTGGGGAGGGAGCAGGCCAAAGATGACGATTGCCTCGCGCGGGTCGAAGCGATGGGAAATGGCGTGGCCCTCTTTAGGCTCGCCGAATGTGTTCAGCGTGAGGGCGTCTACATATTCATCGTGCCACAGAGGCACGACCGGCAGCACATAGGGTGCAGCCGGATTGTTGCCGTAGCAGCTTCTCATGATTGGGTACGAATATTGCTCGCAGTCTTGTTTGGTGTACACCCTCAAATAGCCGCTCTTGACCTCGAAACCTTGCTGCTCCAAGTCAAGCGTGAGATGCTGCGCCATGTCCTGGAAGGCTGCAGGTGTGATGTTCTCCGGCGCGGCGCTGCCGGCAAACGCCGACAGAGCTATCCACACCGGCAGCAATGCCAACACAAACAGTAAGGTAAACCCAATTCGCCGATAAGAATTCACGGAAACCTCCTTTAGAAACTTGCTGGATATGGAAACACGCTGTACCAAGTTACCGATTCGCCAGGCAGCCAGCCAGGTACTCCTCGCTGGCGGACAGAGCCGCCACCAGGCCATCCCCGCGGAAGCTGTGGCTCAGGTTGGGCAAGGGCACGAAATCGAACGGTTTGTCAGCCGCCTCCAACGCCTGGATGAAGTTCACCGTGTTCTGGAGGTGGACATTGGTGTCGGCGAGACCGTGGATTAGGAGAGGCTTGGCCTGAATCTGGCCGACCTTGGCAATCAGGTTCGTGGCGGCGTAGCCGTCCGGATTGACATCCGGTGTGCGCATGTAGCGCTCGGTGTAGATCGTGTCATAGTAGCTCCAGTCCGTAGGCGCGGCGCCGGCCACGCCGCAGCGGAAGACGTCCGGGGCGTGCAGCAGTGCGTAGAGAGTCATGTACCCGCCGAACGACTTGCCGTCGGTTCCGATGCGCCTGGCGTCTACGTAGGGCAGTGTCTTCAGATAGTCGATGCCGGCCAGTTGGTCGTCGAGCGCGGCCCGTCCAAGCTCCCCGAAGATGGGCGTCTCGAAGGCATGCCCGCGGCCGAAACTTCCCCGGTTGTCGAGCCGCCATACCAGGAATCCCGCCTGTGTATAGAGCACATCACGTTCGATACTGTTGAAGATATTGGTCGCGCCGTAACGGTTAGAGACCATCTGCAGGCCGGGGCCGCCGTACCAGTGGACGACTACGGGATAGCGGCGCACGGGATCGAAGTTGACCGGCTTGACAAACTGCGCGTACAGGTCGACGCCGTCACGTGCTTTGAGCGTAACAAACTCGCGGTGCAGAGCCGGCAGAGGGGCAGCAGGCCCTGCACATTGCGCCAATACGGTTTGGCCCTTCCCGTCCGTCTGCAACACAGACGTGATCGGGGGCGTCTCCACGTCAGAGAACTGGTCCAGTAAGTAGAGGCCGTCGGCAGACAACGCCGACAGATGAAAGCCCGGCTGCTGCGACACTTGCTGCAGTTGGCCCGTGGCGATGTTCACGCGATCGATCTGCCGCTCGAGCGGGCTGGTGCGCGTGGTGATGAAGTAAGCCCATTTGCCCGCAGGGTCCACATGGACCGGCCTTCCGGGCGTTAGCAGGTTCCATGCCGAGCTGTCGATCATCCACTCGCCCTGGGTGAGCTGCCGGATGAGTTCGCCCTCTAGGGTGTAGAGATATAGGTGCATGAAGCCGTCACGCTCGGATAGCCAGAGGAACTGCTCTCCGTTGCCCAGAAAGATCGGGGCCGTGTAGCGCTCCTCGTTGATCCAGTAGGGGTCCGCCTCGGTGATCAGGGCGCGCGTCTCGCCGCTCTGCGGGGTCCACGCGTTCAGGACCAACTCCGTGTGCTCACGGTTCACCGTGATGAAGAGCGCATGGTTGGAGTCCGGCGTCCAGGTAAAGAAGGGGAGCACATACTCGGCGCTCGCCGGCAGTGGTATTTGCAGTGGCGGAGCGAGCGCGCCCGGGGTGAGCGCGTGAAGCGAAGCGACCGGGTTAGCCGTACCGGCCGTCGGGTAGCGCGTATAGCTGACGGTCGGCGGGACCGTCCGATAGTCGGTCACCGGGTCTTGGCGGACCGCGCTCTCGTCTAGGCGCAGGTAGACCAGCCATCTGCCATCAAGCGACCAGGCGTAGGCGGGCTGCGCTGCGCGCGTTGCCAACTCCTCGTTGTAAACCCAGTCGAGGCTGCCGTTGAAGACCGTTTCGCTGCCATCATTCGTCAGCTGTTCGACCTGGCCGCTGTGGATGTTGACTACGTACAGGTCATTCTCTTGCACATAGGAGATGCGCCCGCCGTCGGGTGTGAACATCACGCCGGTCTTGGGGCCGTCTGGGAGCCCTTTGGGCGCGGCAATCGCTGCCGCCTCGCCGGTCGCCACATCCAGCAGCCACAGCGCCTCATCGCCGGTCAGGAGCAGCTTGTCTGCCTGCGGCGACCACTGGGCGGAGGCGACATCGATGGCGTCCGGTTCGCCGGCCGCGCCCAGAGTGCTTCCTAGCAGCGCCTTCTTCTCATCCGTGGCTGCATCATAGAGCCACAGCAGCTCGTGGCCACCCTGCGGCTCCACATACGCCAGCGTGGATCCCACCGGACTCCAGTTGAAGGCGGATGGGCCGGGTCCCATCAGGGCGCCCGGGGCGGTGAGCATGCGCGCGGTGATTGCCTCTATGTCCGACCCCGTGTCCGGCATCGTGGGCTCTAGCATGGCGTCTCCTACAGAGCCGGGGTCGGAAATGGGTGCACACGCGGCCGCGAACAGAGTCGCCAGCAACAGATACCAGATAGGATTGTTCATCATGGCGCTCATCCCCCCTTATGCGGCTACTTCGCGGGCACGCGTGACAGCGTCGTGAACAAGAAATCCACCAGCTTCTGCACGCTGGCGATATGGAGCGCTTCGTCGGGCGTGTGGACATCGTGCAGGGTCGGCCCAATCGAGATGGCGTCCATGCCCGGATATTTGGCGACGATCGTTCCGCACTCCAAACCGGCGTGTACCGCAGAGACCTGAGGCGGCTGGCCGTACATCTCCGCGTAGACTTGCTGCATGAGCGCCAGGAGCGGCGAGCCGGCATTTGGCGCCCAGCCGGGATAGCGTCCGCTGATGGCTGTCTCGGCTCCGGCCAATTCCCATACGCTGGAGACCATCGCCGCCAGGTCGTCCAAGGCGGAATCGACAGAACTGCGCATGTTGCAGGTGAGCGACAGCCGCCCGTCGCGGCCGTCGACGATCCCGAGGTTCGTCGAGGTCTCCACCAGGCCGGGCACGGCGTCGCTCATGCGCATGACGCCGTGCGGTGTGGCGTAGAGCGCGGCAATGAGGACGCGCTGCGCGCTTTCGTCCATCACATTGGCGGGCGGATCGGCGGGCGCGGCTTGAACGCTCAACTCCGGCTCGACCGCGGCCAACTCCGATTGAATCGTCGCCTGATACTGCTCCACAGCCTCGAGGAATGCGTTTGCTTGGCTTGTGGGCAGGCAGACGAGCGCCGTCGCCTCGCGCGGGATGGCATTGGCGGCGTTCCCGCCCTCGATGGCGGCAATGCGCACGCCATGGGCCGGGCCCGCCGCGCTGAGAAACCGCACCAGCAGTTTGATGGCGTTGCCCCGCCCGCGATGGATGTCGACGCCGGAATGGCCGCCTTTCAGCCCCTGGACGCTAACGGCGTACGCGGCCATGTCGGACGGCGCGGCGACTTCGGCGTATGCGGCTGTGACGCCGGCGAGCGCGCCGCCGGCGCTGCCGATGATAAACGCGCCTTCCTCCTCTGCATCCAGGTTGATATACAACTCGCCCTGCAACACGCCGGGTTTCAGGCCCGCCGCGCCCGACATGGCGGTTTCTTCGTCGACGGTGAACAATGCCTCAATCGGACCGGCGGCCAACGTCTGCGACTGTAGCACGGCCATGGCGATGGCGACGCCAATCCCGTCGTCGGCGCCCAGCGTCGTGCCGACGGCCCTCACCCATTCGCCGTCTACATAGGCCTGGATCGGGTCGGTCGTGAAGTCGTGAATCCTCTCTGGCGTCTTCTGCGGCACCATGTCCATATGCGCCTGGAGGATGACGCCTTTGCGGTCTTCCATGCCTGGGGCGGCGGGCTTGCGGATCAGCACATTGCCCGCATTGTCCACGCTCGTCTCCAGGCCGAGATCTTGGCCGAACTGCACCAGATAGGCGCGCACCTGCTCAAGATGGCCGGAGGGACGCGGGACCTGCGTCAATGCGTAGAAGTTGCGCCACACGTCCTGCGGTTCGAGGTTGGTGAGCGCGTCACCCAGCGGCACTGCCCCTGCCGGGCTTGCGTCCGCTTCCGGCAGAGGGGCGGAGATGGGCGCACAGGCGCTCAACAGTGCGACCGATATGAGCAAACAGCAGATGAAGCCTTTCATGGCCATCGATCTCCTTGGCCGAAACTAACCGGGCGGCGCGGGTGAATCGCGCCGCCCGATGCGTTCCTACTTGAAGATTACGGGGAAGAGGCTGCGCCAGCCGGGCGAAGCGACGAGCACGTCCAGCGTGTCGGTGTTGTTGCCGGGCTGTGCGTCGCCGGTCGTCTCCGTCACGACGGCGTAGAGCCGGTGCGGGCCAGGCGTGGAGGGGGCCCACTCGAACCAAGCCGAGTTGCCCTCCGGCGCTATGCTGCCGACAAAGATCTTCTTGCCGGCGATGAGCACGCCGCCCTGCTCGGGGTCGCCATCGAAGACCAGCACATGGCTGAAGCCCATGTCAGGTTTGTCCGTGTGGACGGTGACGCGGATCTGCAACGGTTGGCCTGCGATTGCTTGCACCGTATCCGTCACCACCTTGCCTTCTGCGTCGAGGGCTGCCAGGCCGTCTCCGTTCATGTGTACGTCGGCATCCAGCAACTGCCCTAGCCCGGCGGCCACAGGTCTATTAGCAACCGCCACATACCCGTAGCCCTCATTGTTCTGGGCCGGGTCGATGCAGTTCTTAGTCGGGTAGTCCGTGTCCGAGAGGTCGGCGCAGGAGGTCCAATAGCCGCCTGCGGGATGGGTGAGGTCAACCGTGAAGTAGAACTGAGTCGCTTTGCTCTCGGTTTCGTACTTCTCGGTGACTGTGTTCCCCGGATCGAGCACGACGTAGATGCGGTACATCTGCGAACTGGCGCCGCTCTTGCCGGTCGTATCCCATAGGATGGAGGCTGTGACCATCTGGCGCGGGCTTAGGGCTGGGAGCGTGGCTGTACCGATCGTCACGCGCTCGCCGGTTTCCCTGTTGGTGGACGCGTCATAGGGCACGTAATCGAAACGAACTTTCTGGCCGGCGGGCACGCCCTGGGATACGCTGTAGTTGTAGACGCGGGCCTCCAGCCGCGCCGTCTCGCCGTCAAGAACGGGGCCGGCGTATTCCTCGTAGAGGCCGGCGGCGTTGGGCGCGTTGCGGCGTACGAAGAAGCCGCGCATCTGCTTGCGCGTCAGGCTGGCGGTCGGCATCCAGTTCGAGGTATTCCACTGCGATACGCTGGAGTAGTAGAAACGCAGCGGCAGGTTGAGCGCCAGGTCCGGCAATTGGCCGTAGCGGTCGGTCCACCACTCGTTGCCCGAGTTGCTGCCCAGGGGGTCGACGGCGAAGGTGACCTTGAACGTGCCATCGGTGGTCTGGTAGAACACCGGGTAGTAGGCATAGGCGTTCAGGGAAGTGCAGCCTTTGCGGTTAAGCTTGATGCCTGTGCTCGAAGTCGTCGTGAAGTTCGAAGAAGAGGCGCTGCCCCAGCTATTAGAGTTGTGGAACTCGGCCTCTGCGGTGAACTCCGTGCTCAACGAGGCGTTGTTGCGCTTGCCGCCGACGGAGACTGACGACTTGTATGACCCCTTGATGGAGGCGTTCTCGGCCAAGGTGTGCGACGAACTGCGTTCGGAGCCGCCGCCGCTCTCACTCGAGAAGTTGAGCGCGATAGCGCCCGTGTTGCCGTCGCAGAACTGGACTCGCGGTTCCAGCATGAGGGCGGTGACGGTCTTTTGGCCGTCCACGCAGCCGGTCGTCCCCGGCTCACAGGGGATGGTGTAGCTGCCCAGGTCGGGCGGGTTGAAGGTGGAGGCGTCCAACTGAGGATACGAGAGGATGTTGCCGTTCTCGTGGGTCGGCTGGTACCAGTCGAAGTTCAATCCGCCCGCATCCGTCTGTAGGTTTCCGATCTCGCCGTTGAGACCGGTAGCGTCGCCGGGGATCACGATCTCGAAGAAGGCGTTCTGGCCTGAGCCGGCTAGATTCTTGCCGAGGATGCGATAGCGCCAGATGTGGAGGACCTGCAGCCGGCCTACAAGGTAATCGTCCTTGTTGGTGCTGCCGCTGAAGATGATGGTGCGCTCCAGCTTGCCCGCGTTGTACTCGCTCTCGTGTTGCTGATAGTCGTAGGCCACCTTGCCGGCGACCTCCACCGACGCTTCCGTCGAGGCGCCGGCAATGATGACGCTCGAGTTCGCTGCCGCCGTAACTTTGGCGCTGCCGCCTACAGAGCCGCCGATGGACCAGTCACTGGAGTCGGTGCTCTTGCTGCTGAAGTACGTGCCTGCGGAACTCTCCATCGTGATGTTGAAGTCATCCGTGCGGCTCACGCTGATGACTTGCGCCGTTACCGGGTCCCAATAGGCGTGCTTGGGCGGCTCCTGTAGGAGGAAGTCGAGATTGACCACATCATAGAGAGTTATGTGGACGGGCGCGCCCAGGAGCATGCTGTCGCCGTCCGTGTCTACGGCTGCCACCGGATACCGGCCGCCGGCCACAGGGTTAGGGTAATCCCCTGGGGGGCTGCCCCACGAACTAATCTTTGCTGGACCATTTGGAAACGTGGCCGGATGAAGGTAAACGTGACCGTATCCGGAGGGGGAGAGGTGGCCGTAAGACCATATTAGGGACCATATCGGGTCGCTGGTTGAGCGGGCTCCCTTGAATCCGCCGGCTGCCAGCCAGAACTGCTCCTGTTCGACAATGAACATCTCAGCCTCGTCGCCGAGCGTGGCAGAGAGATTGTCGCCGATGTCGACGATACGCACGCGCCCTTCGTACCCGCCCTCAGCGCTCAAAGAATAGGCGGCCGCGATCTGGCGGCGGTTGACGTTTGCCGGATTGGCTTTGAACACTCCGGAAACGATCTGCACCTTGCGGGGGATGGTTCTCAAAGAATCGCGAGCGCTCAACTGCGTGACGGTCTGATTCTGCGTGATGGTCAGCTCGGGTGAGTTGTTGCAGTTTGCCCCATCCGTGCAGGTGATGCTGAAGAGGCGCAGGCGCACATGGTAATCATTGAGAAGCGGTCTGTTGTGACGCTCAGAGGAAGCAAGCGCTAGTTCGTCGCGGCCTGTCGCCGTGTCGCCGTCGAAGTCGCCTGCGGCTAGCGAGACGCTTCCGTTCCAAATGACCTCGAAGCCGTCTGGCGTTATTGTCGTTGCCTTGGCGCTGCCCACGCGGGTCAGTGTACGGACGATATCGAAGCCGCTGCGCGTGACTTCGTAGCGGAAGATGTCGATCGTCGCTTCCATAGGGCCGCTCAGATAGGCGACGGCAACTTCCTTGACGCCGTCGCCATTGAAGTCGCCGACGGCAACTGCCAGGGCATTGTCGACGGGTTTGATCGTGCCGGCGATGATACTGGCAGCGTCGATTTTGCCCGAAGCTGTGGCCGTGGTGACAGCTGTCGGCTGCGGCGCCGCCTCATTCGCCTGGCCGAAGCTGAGCACGGCAACCGACACAGGCAGTTTGTTGTCGGCGCTGGGGTTGGCCCAAGCCACTATTGCTTCCTCGCGGTACTCTCCGTCCTCCACAGGCTCGCCGTCCATGTCGCCGGCGCCGATGTCAAAGAAGTCCGTGCTTCCTGTGACGCGCGCGGCGAGATCGTTCAACGTGACGATTGGGTTCGCCGTGTCGGGGCGGAAGAACCTAAGTCCCACCTTCGTTGCATCATGGCGGAACGCATAGAGGACCGAATCATGCGTTGCCGTCAGAAAGCGACCGGCGGTCGCCGCAACGGCGTCGTGCGCCTTGGCGGCAGGGAGCTGGTTGTGGTCTAGTTCGGTCTGGTCTTCGAAATCGCTGCTGGGCGCATAGGTGCTCAGTAATTGCACGCCTGTGGTTTGCACCGGGCGGGCAACGAACCACTCGTCGTCGGGCCATTCGCTAAAGCCCTTGGCCGGGTCGGTCTCGCCCGGTTCGGCGGCTAGGACCAATGATGGGGCTGCCAACGCCGCGCATAGCAAAGCAAGCGTGATTAACGAGACTGCTAGGCGACAGCTAAAGACTCGCCGTCTGGGAAATACTTGCACATTCATGACCTTTCTCCTTGACGCAATGCCGGCTTGAAACGCAAACAGACTGCGAAAATCTTGCTTGCCCTGTCGCACCACGCAAATCTCGCCGGGCAACATCTCCTTTTTGCGCATGTCCTCACAGCACGTAGATGGTTTGTGGGGGAGGGCAAACCGTCCGGCGTTTGTCCTCCCCGCAGTCTTCCTATTGCGCGGCCATGGCGATGTCGAACAGCCTTTCCTGATCCAGCAGGTGGCTGAGATCGTCGTCGCCGATGTCAATCCGCACCCAGTGGATAACGCCGGTGAAGGCGTTGTTGCGTTCCGGGTAGTCTTCCGTGACCGGCGAGGCGAGATCGCAACCGACGTCCATGCCCTCGTCTGCCGAGAACACGTAGCCAACCGTCTTGTCGATGCGGCCCTGGCCCGCCTGCACGTCGTTCACGAAAAGCGTGCCCATGCCGCCTGCGCCGGGCTCGCCGCCATCGTAGGTAAAGTCGTACTTCACCGTGACGGGGCCGGCGGGCAGCGGTTCCGCGGCGGAGATCGTGGTCATCTCGGACCCAAGCCAGTTGTAGGCGAACTTCAAGACGCCGGCGTTTGCATACAGCGACCAGCCGGCGAAGCGACCGCCCTGGGCAAGGATCACGCCTTCCGCCCCACTTTCGGGAATTTCCAGCTCCGCCGTAACGCTGTAGGACTTGTTCTTGACGTTGAGCACGGCATTCTCCATGAGGTGGACCATGCCGGGGTAAAGCGTCAGGGAGGTGCGGTGGCCCATGAGGTCCGGCCGTCCCGCGAAGTCAGCGTTGAAGCGCTCGACGCGCCGGTCGTCCAGCGGGAAGACGTTGTATTTGGCCGCCTCGATCAAGAAGATCTGCTGTAGTTCGGCCAGCTTTTCCGGCATTTCTGCGGCGAGGTCGTGCGCCTGGCTCCAGTCGGTGCTGCCGTCATACAGCTCCCACACGTCCTCGCTCCAGTCTTGCGATATCTGGCCGAAGAGATTGCTGTGGCGGGTGACGGCGCTCCAACCGTTGTGGTAGATGCCGCGGTTGCCGAACATCTCGAAGTATTGGGTCGTGCGCCGGTCCGGGGCGGCAGGGTCGTCGAAGGTGTAGGCCATGCTGACGCCCTCGATGGGCTTCTGCGTCACGCCGTTGACCACGTCCGGTTCCGGCAGCCCGGCGCATTCGAGGATAGTGGGCACGATGTCGATGACGTGATGGAACTGGTGGCGCACCTCGCCCTTGGCCTGGAAACCAGCGGGCCAGCGGATGGCCATGCCGGTGCGCGTGCCGCCCCAGTGCGAGGCGATCTGCTTGGTCCACTGGTAGGGGCAGTCCATGGCATGCGCCCAGCCGATAGGGTAGTGGTTGTAGGTGCGGGGGGTGCCGATATCGTCGAAGTGGGCCAGCATGAGTTCGCCGATATCGCCCACGCCGTTGAGTGTCAACAACTCATTGTGGGTTCCGTACTTGGAGCCTTCGGCGCTCGCTCCGTTGTCGCCGGCGATGAAGATCAGGAGCGTGTTGTCGAGCGCGCCCATCGTTTCGAGTGCGTCGATCAAACGGCCGGCGTGGTAGTCGGTGTGCTCGGCGAACCCGGCGTAGGTCTCCATCAGACGGGCAGCGATGCGCTGTTGGTCGGCGCTCAGATCATCCCACGCCGGAATGCCCTCGTTGCGTGCTGTGAGTTGCGTGTCCGGCGGCACGACGCCCAGCTCCTTCTGGCGGGCGAGGGTCTCCTCACGCACCTTGTCCCAGCCTTGGTCGAATTTGCCGCGGTACTTCTCGATCCATTCGGGCGGCGCGTGGTGGGGGGCATGGGTGGCGCCGAAGGAGAGGTAGATGAAGAAGGGCTTGTCGGGCGTCAACGCCTGCTGAGATTGCACCCAGGCGATGGCGTGATCCACCAGGTCCGGCGTCACATGATAGTCGGGGTCGTCGGGCGGCTCGACCGGCGTTGTGCCGCGGACCAGGGTAGGCGCCCACTGGTTGGTTTCGGCCGCGACAAAGCCGTAGAAATCCTCGAAGCCCTCACCGGTCGGCCAGCGGTCAAACGGACCGGAGGGGCTCACCTCCCAGGCAGGGGTCTGGTGCATCTTGCCGTAGGCGGCGGTGCTGTAACCGTTGAGGCGCAACACCTCGGCGATGGTTGCGGCGGTGTTAGGCCGGATGGATGTGTACCCCGGCACGCTGGTAGCCAACTCGGTGATGACGCCCATCTCTACCGAGTGGCAGTTGCGCCCGGTAAGCAGCGCCTGGCGCGTGGGCGAACAGAGCGCGCAGTTGTGGAAGCGGGAGTAGCGCAGGCCGTCATCAGCCAGCCGCTGGAGGGTCGGCATGTGGATGGGGCCGCCAAATGCGCTGGACGCGCCGAAGCCCATGTCGTCGATCAGGACGATGAGCACATTGGGTGCGCCCGCGGGCGGGCGGACCGGTTCGATGGCGGGATAGGTTGCATCCTTGGCGAAGAAGGCTGACGTCCCCTTGTTGGGGGCGTCAGGCGCCGGCAGCATGACGCCGCCGCCCTCCTTAGCCTGCACCGTTGCGGAGGGGGCCGCAGCGCTCAGCCCTGCTGCGCCGGCCGTCGCTGTGACCAGCTTCATAAACGTGCGCCGTGACAGAGGTTCCATTCTTTTCTCCCCTTTATGGTCAGCTGCTCAACGATCACTTAAGGCGAAACGCCATGACAATCGAACTGATGCCGCCTGCGATCGCAAAGACGGCAAAAACCCAGGGCAGGCTAAGCGCGGCGGCGAACGGCCTCATGAGCAGCAGCAGACCCAGGATGATGTTCAGGACGCCGAGAATGCCTGCGCCCACGCCTTCGCCTTGGAACGCCTGAACCAACATCGATACGCCGATGAAAATCCCGAAGAAGCCCATGACCCAGACCAGCGTCGTCGGCACAAGCACCGTGGCCCACAGAGGATGGTTCACCACGGCAAACCCAGCGAGGATGCCGAGGAGGCCCGAAACCAGCTTCCAACCCCAGTTGGCGTTGTCCAGAAAGATGCCGACAATGGAGAAGATGCCGCCGATCAACCAGTACCATCCCAGAAACTGGATGATGAACACAGTCGAGCCGAGCGGCGCTGCCAAAAGCAGCAGACCTACCAACAGGGCAGCGATGCCCTGCAGCAGCAGTAACCACCAGGGCGCGCCCCTCTGGTGTTGGACGGGTAATACGTCACTTGTCATGTTTGATCTCCTAATGGTGGAAGTGAAAATCGGACGGAATTATCCTTCGTCATGCGTTTTCCTGTCGGTCACAGGCGGCGGTTCATGAATGTCCGGCGGCGCGCTTCTCGTCTTCTCCTGCAAGAAGGCGAACAGGCTTGCCAGATCGCCGAACACCTGGCGTTCGCCGGTGCGCGGGTTTTCTAACGCAGCCCGCCAACTTGGTTCCTCCGCGTTGCCGGCGCGCCACAGGCGAAGCAAATATGACATATAGTTTAGGGCTTCGGGGTTCATACGCCTCCGTCTGCGGCCTCCTACATTAAGCATAGCCGCTGCGCGTGGCGATACTGTCGGAAAAACGTGGAAAAAACGTGGAGAATCGCGTATAATAGAAAGCATTACTTCCATCTCGGCGAGCAGTGACAGGTCGCAGATCCATGTGCGCTTCGCAGATGACGCCGCTCCACACACTCTAAGCCGCCCCAGCAATTGCCGGGAGGATAAATGGCGTGTCTGATGCTCTCCCTGCTCGGGCCTTTCCAGGCTAGGCTCGATAGGCAGGCAGCGTCTGGGCTGCAAGCAGACAGCGTGCGGTCCTTGTTGGCTTATTTGGCTATCGAAACGGATCGGGACCACGCTCGGCGCAATCTGGCCGGGCTTCTGTGGCCGGAACTCCCGGACCATACAGCTCTCAGCAACCTGCGCTATGCACTTTCCGATCTGCGGCGTGCAGTGGGCGATACGCCCGTCTCTCCCGCACAACCCATCCTGCGCGTGACGCGCGACACGATCCGTCTCGACCCCGACGCCGGCTGCCGGATCGACGTGCACGAGTTCGAGCGACTCTGTGATGAAGCCTGCGCGCTTGGGGAAGACGAGGCCGCGTGCGCGGCTTTAGAAAAGGCCGTTGCACTCTATCGCGGCCCTTTGCTGGAAGGGTTTTCGCTGCCGAACAGCGCCGCCTTCGAAGACTGGCTGTTCTGGACGCGCGAGCAATACCAGCGCAAGATGTTGCGCGCACTGCGCCGGCTGGTCGTCATGTACGAGCGCACCGGTCGTTATGACGCAGCCCAGGCCGCGGCGCGCCGCCAGGTGCAGTTGGAGCCGCTGGACGAAGAAGCGCACCGCCAGTTGATCCGGATGTTGGCTTTGGGCGGACAGCGCAGCGCCGCCCTGCGCCAGGTCGAGATCTGCCGGCGGACGCTGGCTCAGGAGTTGGGCGTAGAACTGATGCCCGAAACCGTCGCGCTGGCTGAGGCGATCCGCGGCGGCGCATTGCCGGCACGCGGCCCTGCCGAGCATATGCGCAGCCCGCCTCCCTCGTCCCAAGCCGCAGCGGCCCCGATTTTTGTCGCCCGTGACCGCGAACTGGCTCAACTCGACAACTGCCTGGCCGAAGCGCTCGATGGCCGCGGGAGCGTGGTCTTCATTAGCGGGGACGCCGGCAGCGGCAAGACGGCTCTTATGGGGGAGTTCGTGCGCCGGGCGCTGGCGGCGCATCCAGACCTGGCGGCGGCAAGCGGAAGCTGTAACGCCACCGCCGGCATGGGCGATCCTTACCTGCCCTTCCGTGACATTTTACAGATGCTCGCCGGAGACATCGAGGCCAAGCGCGCCGCCGGCGCCATCAGCGCCGAACACGCCCAGCGTTTATGGGCTTTGCTGCCCCACACGGTGCAGGCCTTGGCGGAATATGGCCCCGACCTGATCGACCTCTTT
>Ga0334887_1001783_pt1 | contig 26625 bp, 20 predicted proteins | sample GraSluR1_MG_10_FD_207217 | JGI IMG/M metagenome (GOLD analysis project Ga0334887, IMG submission 207217) | Sludge microbial communities from methane-producing bioreactor in Wageningen University, Netherlands - Granular Sludge_18_07-R1 | ecosystem: Engineered > Bioreactor > Anaerobic >...
AACACGGCCCCTATGACCGTCTACCGCCCTGCGCCCCGCTATCTGCTCTTTGCGCTGGCCGGTTTGGTCATAGCCGGGCTGTTCGCCTGGGAGTTGACCCACCGCATCGACGCCGGTTCAGCGCTATATCTAGTCATCAGCGTCTTGCTCGTACTGTGGAATACGCGCGCGGCCCTGACGCGGGTGACGCTGCTGCCGGACCGCATCACGCTCACCGCGCCGTTGGCCCGCCCGCGCGAGATCGAATTTCGCCAGTTAATGAGCGTCACGGAAGAAGGGCGCATGGGCCGCGCCCTGTTGGTCGTCTACCACCCGCACGCCGGCAACGGCTTGCTCGACCTCGACGATGTCGAGACGGCGGCCCTGCCCATGCTGCAAGACCAAGATACGCTTTACGCAACCCTGGCTAAGCGAACGCCGGCATGATCCCGATTGCCCCCAGTCTCTCCGTACGCCCGCTGGACGCGTCCGACCGCTCCGCTGCCGCCGCCTTGATCTCGGAGTGGATCGGTACAGCGCCCTACAGCCGTCCCCTTGATCCGGCGGCATTCGAGCGCGAGGTCTGCGCGGACGAGCCGCCGGCAGTCTTCCCGGCAAGCTTACAGCGGCGCCAGCAATTTGGCGCGTGGCGCGCCGGCCAGATGATCGGCTATCTCGACTGCGCCATCGGCCGCGACAGCGACAGCCTCGACCTACCCGAATATTATCCGCTCGGCCTGGTGCGCTTTCTGGCTCTGCCGCAACGCCAAGACCTGATCAACGACGTCGTCGAAGCGCTCTTTTCGCAGGCGCAGGAGTATTGGCGAGAAAATGGCATCGGCTATGTCAAAGCTTTCCACATCAGCACCGGCTATCCCTCGTTCCAGGGCGGCGCGGGCATCCTCCCCGGCGACTGGGCGGACCACGTGCGCGCCCTGACGATGCTCGGCTTCCGCTTTCTCACGCGCTATTACTGCCTGCGCCGCCCGCTGCACGAGCCGCTTGAGGAAGCCGTGCCGATGGCCGACCTGAGCTTGGCCTTCCGCGGCGCGCCGGCAGACCGCACGTATCAGCTCTACCACCGCCGCACGGATTGGGTGGGCGCGGCGCGCTATATCCTCGTGCCGGGCGGGCCGGGCGGCGAGCCGCCGTTTGCGCACCTCGTCCATATCGAGGTCGATCCCCGCTGGCGGCGGCGCAACGTCGCCCGTTGGATGCTGCGCCGCGTGATCAACGACGCCACCCTACAGGGCTACCCGGAGATCGTCGTGCATGTGGCGCATGAGGCCGCCGCAGCGTTAAACCTGTTCATCCAACACGGCTTCCAGGAACTCAACTACCGCGGCTATTCTCTAGAGCTAAACCTGACTGCTTAGGCCGATGACCACACCTCAGCGCCACATTCTTTTTGTAACCGGCGAATACCCGCCCCAGACAGGCGGCGTCGGCGCCTATACCGCCGAACTAGCCGCGGCCCTGAGCGATCTGGGTTGGCAGGCCAGCGTGCTGACCTCGGCCTCCGTGCCCGCCGCGGATCAGCCAGGCCCGATTGCGGTCTACCCTGTGGTCGAGTCCTGGAACTGGCGCATCTGGCGGTTGGCCCCGCAGATAGCCGCCCAGATCGGCGCGGGCTGGCTGCACGTCCAATACCAGACCGCGGCTTTCGGCATGAAGATCGCCATCAACTTGGCGCCCCCGCGCTGGCGCGCCGCGGGTTGCCGCGTCGCCTGGACCTATCACGATCTGCTGCCGCCCTACCTCTTTCCCAAAGCCGGGGCGCGCCTGCGCCGCTATGCCGTCGAGTACCCGGCCGCGCGCACAGACGTGACCATCGTCACCAATGAGGGCGATCGCCTCGAACTGGCCGGGCGCATGGACGAGAGCGGCGCGCGGCTCGTCCGCATCCCCATCGGCAGCAATATCCACGCGCTCGCCATCTCGGCCAGGGAACGCGCCGCCTGCCGACGCAGACTCGGCTATGGCCCGGACGATCTGGTGCTCGCCTATTTCGGCTTCCTCAACCAGAGCAAAGGCGGCCTGACGCTGATCCGGACGCTGGAGCGCGTGCGCCGCGAGTCGCCCCACGCGCATCTGCTCATGATCGGCGAGCGCATGGGCTCAAAGGCTGCGACTAATTATGTCTATATCCAAGAGGTCGAGGCGTTGATCGCGTCCAGCGGCCTGACACCCTATGTGCAATGGACGGGACGCCTGGACGAAAGCGACGTAAGCCGCGCTTTAACGATTGCCGACGTGCTGCTCATGCCCTACGAAGACGGCGCCAGCCTGCGCCGCGGCACGCTGATGGCCGGGCTGAATCACGGCTGCGCCATCGTCACCACCTACCCGCAGGCCCCGCTGCCCGAACTGGTCGACGGGCGCGACCTGCTCTATGTGCCGCCCGGCGATCCCGCCGCCGCCGCCGAGGCGACGCTGCGCATCGCGCGCGACCCCGCCCTGGCAGCCAGACTTGCCGCAGGCGCCCGCGCCGCCAGCCGTCAATTCCGTTGGGAGGAGATCGCCGCAAAGCATGTCGCTCTCTACACGGATTGACAGCCCGCGCGCCGTAGACGGGGTGACCGCGCGGGCCGGTTCTCGTTTTCCCGCTCGCGCCGCGCTCCTTCTGCTCTGCGCGCTGTTTCTCGGAATGGCCGGGCTGTACACATGGATCATCCCGCCGCTGGAGGGGTTCGACGCCTCTGCGCACTACATGGCGACGCTCTACTGGCGCGAGTTCCGCAGCCCGCCCCCGCTGGACGAAGCCACAGCGCAATACTCCTACGAGTTGATCGCGCAGCCGCCGCTCTATCATGCCCTGGCGGCGCTGGCGGGCGCGGGCTGGCCGCTGGAGGAGTCGAAGGCCTTCGTCGAGGCCAGCCGCAACCCATACCACGCCAAAGTCCTGAGCAAGCGGCAAACCGTCACCTTGCCGGGAACGCCGCTGGACCTGCTCATGCCGATCGCGCTGGCGCGCGGCGTCGCCATGCTGGGCGGCCTGCTGGCCGTACTGGCGACGTGGGTGCTGGCGCGCAGTTTCTTCCCCAGGCTGCCGAGCCTCGCCCTGGCCGCGTCAGCCCTGGTCGCCTTCAATCCCCAGTTCCTTTTCATGTCCGCCACCATCACCCCGGACCCCTGGGCCGCGGCGACCGTCGCCTGGAGCGTGACGCTGGCGGCCTGCGCCTACGCCCGTGATTGGCCGGCCCGCCGCTGGGCATGGGCGGGCGTCGCCGGCGGCGTTGCGCTTCTGACCAAATACAGCGCCTTTCTGGCCGGCGCCCCCGCTCTCGTGCTCCTGGTCGCCCTGGCGCGGCGGCGAGGAGCCGGTCACGCGCTGCGCGCCGCCGCCTTCGCGCTGCTAGGCGGTCTAATCGCAGCCGGGCCGTGGCTGCTGCGCAACCTGCTGCTCTACGGCGAACTCATCCCCCTGAAGCAGATGGCCGTCGCCATCCCTACGCTGAATCGCGCCGAGCCGTTCACCCTCGACCGCACCTGGGATTATGTTCCCTGGCTGATTGCCTCCTACTGGGGCGTGTTCGTCAGCAACATTGCGCCGGGCTGGTACCTGGAGACGACGCGCGTCTTTATATGGATGGCCGCGGCGGGACTGGCCGTCTTCTTGCTGCGCCGTTGGAGCGATCGTCTGGCGCGGCGTTACCTAGCCGTTGCGGTCAGCGCGGCCTGGTTCGCTGTGGTAGCGCTGGCCGTCCTCTACTGGACGCGCACCGTCGAATACGGAGAACAGGGGCGGCTGGCGCACATCGCCGCGCCCGCCCTGGCGCTGCTCTTCGCGCTCGGCTGGCAGGGATGGCTGCCCGAGCGCCGGCTGCCCGCATTGCATGTGGGTCTGGCCAGCTTTGCGCTGCTGTTAGCCGGCTCGCAACTGTGGACGCTGCACGACGCCTATCACATGCCGCCCTCGCTCAACCCCGTGCCAGCCTTCGACCGCGCTTACGACGTCGCCTTCGACGGCGGCATGCGGCTGCTCGGCGCCGACTTCCCCGGCGGCGAAGCCATCGCCGCGGACCAGCCGCTGCGTCTCACGCTCTATTTCACCGCCGATCATGAGATCGAGGACCACTACACGCTCTTTCTGCACCTTGCCGACGAAGGCGACCGTATACTCTATCAGTACGACGGCGTGCCCGCAGCAAGGCGTCACTCGACGCGCCAATGGCAGCCCGGCGAAGTGTTTGCAGACGAATACCTGATCACCGTGGACGATATTGCTGCCGACGACCTGGCGACGCTGAGCATCGGTTTCTATCCGGTTGATGATCCGACCATGCGCCTGAACGCCCGCGATGCGTCCGGCGCTTCGCTCGGCGACCGCGTTGTGCTGGCGCAGATCCGCGTCCATGACGCGTACGCACCAACTCCGTTTGCACAACAGCATCTAGACGCCGTGTGGGAACAGGGCATCGCCCTGGCCGCGGCGGATGTGCAGTTCGGGTCGGACGGCGAGCCGCGCGCCGTCGCCGTCACATGGCAGGCCGAAGCGGACGTCGCCGCCGACTACACCGTCTTTGTCCAGGCGCTAAACGAGGACGGCGATGTGATCGCCCAGGTCGATCAGCAGCCCCACGACGGCGAGTACCCGACGTCGACCTGGGCCGCAGGCGATGTGATCAAAGACGCCTATACGCTGGTTTGGCCCGCGGCAGACGAGAACGCGCCCGCCTGGCGGCAGGTAATTATCGGCCTCTATGCCCAGGACGGCACGCGGCTGCGTCTGGTCGAGCCGGATGCCGCTACCGACTTCTATACCCTGGCCCGCCATGAATAACGCACCGGCACAGACCCGCAGCGAGACGTTTGGGGACGGCTTGGGCCGCCACGCGCCTTCTGTCGCGCGGCTCGCCGTCCTGGGGCTCGTGCTGACCGCCTTTGTGCTGCGCGCCTATCGTCTGGACTTCCAGAGCCTGTGGAGCGACGAAGGCATCAGCCTGCTGCGCGCTGCCCAGACTCTTCCCGACCTGTGGCGCAACATGCCGGTGGAGCATACGCCCGGCTACTTCGTGCTGCTCCACTTCTGGATGGCCGCGACCGGCGAGGCGGACTTCGCTCTGCGTTATCTCTCCCTCCTGCCCAGCGTTTGGGCCGTGGCGCTGATCGCGCGCCTGGGGAATGACCTGGGCGGGCGCACCGCCGGCCTGATTGCGGCCGCGCTGCTCGCCACGAACGCCTTCCAGGTCTGGTATGCACAAGAAGCGCGCATGTATAGCTGGCTTCTGGCCTCCGGGCTGTTCGCCACCTGGTGTTTATGGCTGCTGCTGGAGCGCCGCTCGCCGGTGAAGCGCATCTGGCTGGGCTACGTGTTGAGCGTGGCGGCGACCGTCTATCTGCACTTCTTCGGCTTCCTGGTTCCGCTCGTCCACACCGTAGCGGCGCTGCTCTGGCTGGCGCGCACGCGCGATAGCCGCGCCTTCCTGCGCTGGGCGTCCGCCGGGGTCGCGGTTTTCGTGCTCTTTCTGCCCTGGGCAGCGCGCTCGCTGGACGTGCTCGGTTTCAGCGGGTGGCGCGCGCCGCTGGACCCCAACCGCGTCCCGTGGCTGCTGCTGCACGCCTACACGGCGAGCGACGCCATGCCCGCGCCCGGATCGCAGTGGATTCCCCTCGCCTACCTGACGCTGGCGTTGATCGGCGCGGCCGCCTGGCTGCGACGTCGCCCCGGAGCCGGCGCCTTCCTCACCGTGATCGCGCTCTCCGCCGTGCTGATCACCTGGCTGCTCGTCGTGCGCCGCCCGGATTTTCATGTGCGCTACACCATCTTCGTCAGCGCGCCGCTGCTGCTGCTGGCGGCAGGCGGCATCGCCGCGCTCGACCCGGCCTGGCCGCGCCGTCAACCCATCGCTGCGCGCGGATGGCCCATCCTGCGCTTCGCGCCGCTTGTGGCCCTGATCCCGCTGTTGGCGGCTAATGGCCTGGCGCTGCACCGGCTCTACACCGACGCAAGCCTGCACAAGCCCGACTTCCGCAGCGCCGCCGCGACCATCTCCGCCGGCTCGCAGGCAAGCGAAGCCGTCTTGGTGGACGGCCCCAACCCCGATCTCGTCTTCAACCACTACTACCGCGGCGCGGCCCCTGTCCACGACCTGCGCATCCTGGAAGGCGTCCCTGCCGAAGAACTCGACGCGGCCCTGCAACGAATCACGCACGAGGCGAGCGGCGTATGGGAATTGCTCTATTTCAAGCCGCCGGGGCCAGTGCAGGTGTGGCTGGCAACGCACGGCTGGCCCGCCGCGCCGACCTACCACAACGGCATCCGCGTGCAGCATGTCGCCCTAGACCAGGGACCGCTACATGAACAGCCCATCGGCCTCACCTTCGGCGACGCGCTTGAGCTGGTCGCAGCCGCGACGGATCAGGCCCCGCGCCGCCCCGGCGACCTGCTGCGCGTCACCACCCGCTGGCAGACACACGCCCAGCCGCCGGAGTACAAGTTCAGCCTGCGCCTGGCTGGATCGGACGGGCAGCCGGTCGTCGCATCGGACTACGCGCCGCAAAACTGGTTCGCGCCCACAAACGCCTGGGCTGTGGGCATGCCCGCAGTCGATCAACACGCGCTCCTCTTGCCCGGCGATTTGGCCCCTGGAACCTATCGCGTTACTCTACGCCTGTACGATCCGGCCAGCGGCGTCGCGGTCGAGACCGCGGCAGGGGCGGACGCGCCCCTCGCAGACGTAGAGGTGATCGCGCCGGTCGACGGCGGCCAATGACGAACACGATGCAAGCGTCATCACCCACCACAAAGCAAACGCAGCGCGACTGGCCGCGCGTCCTGCTCCTCTTCCTCATCCTCCTGGCCTTTGCCCGCGTCACCTGGGAACTAGGCGGCAAGGACCTGTGGTGGGACGAAACGTTGAGCTTGCAGCGCTCCGAGTCTAGCCTGCCGGACATCCTTCTCGGCCGCCTCGTCATGAGCGACGGCTTCACGCAGGTTGCCACGACGGACCAGCACCCGTTTCTGTTCTTCCTGCTGCAAGGGCTCCTGCTGCGTTTGGCCGGCGACAGCGAGTATGCGCTGCGCTTCGTGTCGGCTATGGCGGCGACGCTGCTCGTCCCCAGCGTGTGGGCCTTCGCTCGCCTCCTTCAGCGCGGGGACGCCTTCCCGCCGAGCAGCCCCTCCTGGGCCGCTCTCTTGGCCGCGATCAGCCCGTTCTTTCTGTGGTACGGGCAGGAAGCGCGGCCCTACGCGCTGTGGGCTGTCTTGGCCGTGCTCAGCGCCTACCCGCCGGCGCGCCTCATCCAGGAAGGCGGTCTGTCTCGCGCCTGGCTTGCCGGCTACATCGCCCTCCTGCTCATGTTCCTGACGAGCCACTACTACGCCGTCTTTCTGCTGCCGGTGCATGCGCTGCTGCTCTACGTGTGGCTGGCTGAGCGCAGCCGCGTCAAGGCCGCGGTCATCGCCGCGGGTTTGTTGCTGGGCGGCGCAGCCCTGGCCGCGGCCGCGTTCTGGTTCATCATCGTCGCCCAACAAGGCGGCGGCAACTTCCCGTCCATCTCCCTGTCGATATTAGGGCCGGACCTGCTCAACGCCTTCAGCCTCGGCCTGAGTGTGGACCTAGCCGACGTCTGGCTGCTCGACCTGCTCTTCGGCGTCATCGCCGCGGCCGGCGCGGCGTGGAGCCTGCGCTCGCGGCGCAGCCTCAGAAACGGCGGGTGGCTGCCCGTCGCCCTGATCGCCGCCCCCATCCTCGCCATCCTGCTGGTTAACATCTTCTCCCCGGCCTACATGAACGCGCGGCACATGAGCCTGCTCGGCGGGCCGTTCATCCTGCTGTTGGGCGCGGGGCTGGGCGTGACGTGGAGGCTGCGCCCGTGGTTGGCACTGATTCTAGGAACGACGCTCGTGCTCGGTTCCGGCTACAGCACGCTCAACTACTTCACCGTCGAGCAATACGCTAAAGACGACTTCTCGCGCCTCGGCAGACAACTGGACGGGCATATCGCGCCGGGCGATCTCGTGCTGATCAAGCCGCCCTTCTCCTGGCGCGCCTTCGCCTATTACCTCCCGCTGGCGACCATGACCGGCATGCCTGGGGCCAACCAGCACGCGCCCGCCTTCGGCGCGCCCATGCTGGAACGGGACTGGGACGAACGCTTCGCGCTCATGGACGAACTCACCCGCGACAAGCGCCGCATCTGGCTGCTGATCTCCGGCACCCATCCCTACGCCGACCTGCAAGGACGGACCGAGAGTTGGTTGGACGACAACCTGTTCAAAGTGCAGGAGACGACCTACTTCAGCCATTCTTCGCTTCGGTCCGCGCTGTATCTGCCGGAAGTCCCGGTCTACGAATCGCTGCCGGATTCGCTGCTCAACCGGGTCGACGCCGTCTTGGGCGATACCATCCGGCTGGCGGGGATCGAGTTGGGCGCGCCGGCCACGCCCGACCTGGCGCTGCCTGTCACGCTCTACTGGGAGGCCGTCGCGCCCACGGACCGCCGCTATAAGTACGCGCTGCGCCTCACCGAAATTCGGGATGACGGCGCCACCGAAACGCTCTCTGTTTCCGAACGAGAACCGTATGACGGCGCCATCCCCACTATCTATTGGGACCCCGGCAAGATCATCGTCGAATACAGCGAACTCCCGCCCGCGAAGTGGCCGCAGCCGCCGGACGGCGCAGATGCAGAAGTCTTCTGGACGCGCTATCGCCTCACTTTGCAGGTCTACGACGCCGAAACGCTGGAGCCGCTGCCCGTCACCCAGGCGGGCGCGGCGGAAATTGCTGAGGACATCCGCACCCTGATCCTGCCCTACCGGCCTCGCTAGGACGGACTGCGAAAGATCATTTGCCCATGCTTCTTTTCATCGGCGGCGCAGCACGAACAGGCAAAAGTATTCTGGCGAGACGGCTCCTCGCCGAAATGCGTATGCCCTTCCTAAGCCTCGACGTCCTCAAGATGGGGCTTGCACGCGGCGCGCCGGAATTCTCCATTGACCCCGACGCGGGGAGCGTCGCCGTCGCAGAGAGGCTGTGGCCGCTCGTACGCGCGATGAGCATGAGCCTGTTGAGGGACGGCGTGGACTACGTCTTCGAGGGCGAGTTGCTGCCCAAGCATGTGGCCGCGCTGCGAAACGCCTATCCGGCGCAGGTCAAGGCGTGCTTTCTCGGCTACACGGACATTGACCCCGCGGCCAAGGTGCGCCACGTCCGCACCTACGGCCATTATCCCAACAATTGGGCGAGCGACTATGCCGACGACCAGTTGGTGAACATCATCACGCGTGAGATCGAGTTCAGCCGCGCCTTGCGGGATGCGTGCGCGGCGCATCAACTGCGCTACTTCGACACGTCGCACGACTTTACGCAGACGCTGAGGCAGGTAATGGCCTTCGTCACCTCCGGCGAGGATCGTGAGCTATGTTGACAGCCACGCGGCGACAGCCTGTCCGCGACCTTCCATATCTGCGTTCTCTTAGCCCTTCGCGCCTGGGCGGCTCCTTGTTGTTACTCGCATGGCTCCTGATCGGCGTATGGTTCAGCTTTGCCGTCCCCGCCTTCGAGACGCCGGACGAGGTCTACCACTACGCCTTCTCCCGCCACCTAGCCCAGGGCAATCCGTTGCCTGTGCAAAGCAGCGAGTCGACCGGCCCCTGGCAGCAGGAAGGCAGCCAGGCCCCGCTCTACTACATGCTCACAGGCCGGCTCACCGCCGGCGTCGATCAGGGCGACTTTGAAACGATCGCAGTTTTCAACCCGCGCTCCAACATGGGCGACCCGCTCTTCCCCGGCAACAAGAATCGCATGCTCTACAGCGCGGCCCCGCGACCGCTCGTCGGCGCCAACCTGGCTCTGCACATGGGGCGCTGGTTCTCGCTGCTCTTGGGCGGGCTGACGATCTGGTTGACCTATCGCACGGCGCAACTCGCCTTCGCACCCGGCTCACGTCTGCCGCTCATGGCCGCGCTGCTCGTGGCGGCGATTCCGCAGTTCATCTTCATCAGCGCCTCCTTCAGCAACGACAACATGGTCGTCGTCGCAGCAGCAGCCGTCCTCTATTGGCTGGCGCGCCTGCTCGTGCGCGAACGGCAGGCGCCGATCCGCGCGTGGGAGTGGGCTGTGCTGGGTGCGCTACTGGGGATCGCCGCGCTGAGCAAGCTGCAGGGACTGGGTCTGTTTGCGCTAGCCGGCGGCGCGGGCCTGCTGTTGGCGTGGGAGCGGCGCGACCGGCGGCTGCTGTTCACCGCCGCGCTGGGCACGGCGCTGCCCGCCCTGCTCATCGCCGGCTGGTGGTACTGGCGTAATTTTGCGCTCTACGGCGACTGGACCGGCATCAGCCATCTTGTCGCCATCAACGGCTTACGCACCAAGCCGCTCGATTGGGATAGCTTCTGGCTGGAGTTCCGCGGGCTGCGCTACTCGTTCTGGGGCCTCTTCGGCTGGTTCAACATCTTGCTGCCCACTTGGTTCTACGCCCTGGCCGACGGCCTGGCGATCTTCGCCGCCGCGGGGGCCGCGCTGGGGACCTATGTTTCCCGACGACGGCTGCGCCCTGCCTGGCTGCAACAGGACGCCACGCGCGTGCGCCTGCTGCTCCTCGCCTGGATCGGGCTGTCCGTGTTGCTCCTGCTCTACTGGATGAACCGAGCCACGGGCAGCCAGGGCCGCCTGATCTTCCCGGCGCTCAGCGCGCTGGCGATCTGGGCGGTCGTCGGGCTGGATTTCTGGTTTCGTCGCCTGCCGCCCACCTATCGCGGCGCAGCCTGGGCCGTCTTTCCGGCGCTGCTCCTGGGCATGACGCTCTACTCGGTCGCTCTCGTCATCCCCGCTGCCTACGCCGCGCCCGCGCCCGTCGCCGCCATCCCGCCCCAGGCGCAGCCGGCGAATATCGTCTACGGCGATGCCGAGCGCATCGAACTGCACGCCGTCGAGACGCCCGCCGCGCGGCTCCGTCCCGGCGACGCCGCCGAGATCACCCTCTACCTCAGCGCGCCGGCCAAGCTTGAACGCGACTACGAGTTGTTCATCCAACTTCTCGACGAAAACGGCGCGGTCCTCGGCAACGTCACGAGCCATCCGGGCTGGGGCCGCAGCCCCACGACGCTCTGGGAGCCAGGCGCAGTCTATGCCGACCGCTACCTGGTCCCGATCACCGGGCGCGTCGATCCGAGTTCGCCGCTGCTGGCCCGCGTCTACACCGGCTTTATCAACCCGGACTCGCCGCCGCCGGACCACTTCCCCGTCACGGCGCGCGACCTAAGCGGCGCCGAAATCACGCCCATGCCGGCGGTAGTTGAGATTGCGCCTTACACCGCGCCCGACGCACAGGAACTCGGCCTCTCGCCCGCCGGCATCCGCTTTGGCGACGCCTTGCAGGTCAGCGCCCTCCACGCCCCTGCCGAAATCCACGCCGGCGAGGCCATCACCCTCACCGTCCTGTGGGAAGCGACAGTCCGGCCCGCCGCCGACTACACCGCGTTCGTGCATCTGCTGGATGCAACGGACAGCTACGTCGCCGGCTTCGACCGCGCCCCAGCCGGGGATCGCTTCCCCACCAGCCGCTGGCAGCCGGGCGACCGCATCCTCAGCCGCTTTGCGTTGACGACGCCCCCCGACCTGACGCCAGGCGAATATTCCGTCTGGCTTGGCCTTTATGATGCGGACAGCCAAGGACAGACCAGGCTGCCCGTCTCCGGCGCAGGCGGCCTGGACTCCATGCACGATATGGTAAGGGTGAAAAGCGTACTGGTGCGCTAGAGTTGGTGCGTTAGGGCACGAGGATCGTCGGGCCGACCCAGCGCGACAGCAGCGCAGAATGCTCGCCGGGCAGGATCAGCGTCCCCTTGTTGCGCTTGTCGAGCAGGTCGGGCAGCTCTCGTTCGCCGATCACGGCGGCGACAGTCTGCAAGCCTACCTCCGCCAGCCGGGCATTAGCGTGCGCTTGCAGCCGCTCAGCCGGCAGCCCGGCAGCCGGATCGTCCCACACCCACACGCGCAGCCCGCCGGGGTTGCGCACTTCCAGGTCAATCGCCAGACGAAGGGCGCGGTCCGCCGCCTCCGACCCCGTGTACAATACGGAGAGCGGACGCGTCAACCCGCCCTCTTCTCCCAGGATCAGCACCGGGCGCGAGCACTGGCGCACGACTGACTCCGCCACGGAGCCAAGCGTCCGGCGCCGCCTGCGTCCTGCCCGCCCCAGGCTCAGCATCGCCGCCGACTGCGACGCGGCCAGCAGTTCGGCTACGACCGCGCCGCGGCGCACTTGAAACGTCCAGCGCACGGGCAATTGCGCGGCCTCGCGCTCCATCGCCTCGCGAATCGCAATAGCCAGCGCGCGCAGGTTGCGCTCCATGGCTCGATCATTCAACTGCCGCACCGATGCCGTATACGAGCCGACCTCGCGGCCAAAGGGCAGGCCGCACAGGTGTAGCAGATTGATGTCCTCGACGAAAAGGCCCTCCAACTCCGCTTCGAGCAACGCGGCCAGTTCCGCCGCTGCGCGCAGTGCGGCCACGCTCTGAGGCGATGCGTCCAGCGCCACCAAGATCCGGTCGGCGTGTTCTGCCGTCGCCTGTTGTTCCGCTTGTGTTGCCGCCATACCTGCTCCTAGCCTGCCGTTTCCGATTCGCTTTCCTCGTCGCCCGACCGGGCATATTGGCGCCGCCGCTCCGCAAATTCGGCCAGCCGGTCCTCCACCATGCGGTTGATCGTCCCTTCCGGGAAACGCCCATCTTGGTCGCGCTCGCCCGCGGGCAGACCCGTCAAAATCTCCATGCCCTGGTCGATGGTTTCCACGGCGTAGATGGCGAACTTGCCCTCCGCCGCGGCTTCGACCACGTCCTTGCGCAGCATGAGGTGCTTGACGTTAGAGGCGGGGATCAGCACGCCCTGATCACCCGTCAGCCCGCGCGCCGCGCACAGATCGAAAAAGCCCTCGATCTTCTCGTTCACGCCGCCGATGGCCTGTACCCGTCCGTACTGGTTGACCGACCCCGTGACCGCCAGAGATTGATTGAGCGGCACACGGGCGATGGCCGACAGCAGCGCGTACAGTTCGGTGGACGAAGCGCTGTCGCCGTCCACTCCGCCATAGGACTGCTCAAAGACCAGGCTCGCGCCTAGAGAGAGCGGGCGCTCCGCCGCGTAGCGCCCCTTGACGAAGCTGGACAGGATCAACACGCCCTTAGAATGCAGCGGGCCGCTCAACTCCACTTCCCGCTCGATGTCCACCACTTCGCCGCGGCCCATGCGCACGCTGGCGGTAATGCGCGTCGGCTTGCCAAAGGCATAGCCGCCCATCTGGATCACGGAGAGGCCGTTGATCTGGCCGATGGCCTCGCCCTCGGTGTCGATCAAAATCGTGCCGCGCAGCGTCTCTTCCTGCATACGCCGGCTCACCCGGTCCGAGCGGTAGATACGTGCGGAAATGGCCTGCTCGACATGCTCGGCGGCCACGCGCTCGGCCTGCGCCGCCCGCGCCCAGTGATCGGATTCCTCCAGCAGATCGACCACGTTGCGCATGCGCGCGGTCATGCGCTCGGCGTCTTCCACCGCCCGCGCCGAGGCTTCGATTACGCGGCACACCGCACCCTTTTCAAAGGGCAACAGATTCTCTTTGCGCACCATCGTAGCGATCAGGCGGGCATATTGCTGCGTCGTCTCCTCGTCGCGCACGAACTCGTCTTCAAAGTCCGCCGCCACCTTAAACAACTCGCCGAATTCGGGGTCGGCCTGGGCCAGCAAGTAATAGATCATGCGGTCGCCCACCAGGATCACCTTGATGTCGAGCGGGATCGGCTCCGGCTCCAGCGACACGGTGCTGGTCAGGCTCATCATCTGCACGGGCGACTCGATGCGGATGTCGCCGAACTGGAGCGCCCGCTTCAGCCCATCCCATGCGTAGGGGCTGGTGAGCGCCTTGAGCGCGTCGAGGATCAGATAGCCGCCGTTCGCCTGGTGCAGCGCCCCGGGCTTGATCAGCGTGAAGTCCGTCACCAGCGCGCCCATCATCGCCATCTGCTCCACGCGGCCGACCAGATTGAGATAGGACGGGTTGCTCTCGTAGATGACCGGCGCGCCCTTAGCCTCGGAGGCGTCGACCAGCACGTTGACGAGATAGCGGCGCAGCGCCGGCGCGATCTTCAGCCCGTCGGGCATCACCGGCGCGGCCTCGGCCCTGGCTTCGGCCTTTGCCTCGTCGCTCTCCAGGAAGTTGCCCAGGTTTTCGCTCACGTCCTTCTGCACGGCCTGCAGATGGCTGATCACATCCGGCAGATCTTTGTACTTTTCGTACAGCTCTTCCATCAGGTCAGACAGCACAAAGCCGGAGACTTCCTGCTGCAACTCGCGCAGCCGCGAGCGGAACTCGCGCTCCCAGCGCGGCATCTTGAGCAGCACGCGCTGCAATTGCTGTTGCAGGCCCTCCACTTCCTCTTCGATGCGCTTTTGCTCTTCCGGCGGCAGTTTCTGAAATTCCTCCGGCGGCAATACTTCGCCCTCGCGCAGCGGGGCAAAGGCCAGCCCGCCCGGCGTGCGCAACAAGGCGAGGTCCTTCTCCTTGGCCTGCTCCTGCAGTTCCTTGAGGCTCTCCTGCTGTCGCTCCTGGAATTCCTCCTCCAGCACGCGCCGCCGCGTCTGATACTCCTCGCTCTCAAAGGCCGAGGAAAGCGCGGTGCGCAGCTCCTCGATCAGTTGCTCCATATCGTGCTTGAGTTGCACGCCCGTACCCGGCGGCAGCTGCAGCGCCCGCGGTTTCGACGGCAGCGCGAAGTTGTAGACATAACACCAATCATGCGGGGCAGGCTCCTGTGCCGCCCGCCCTTCGACGAAGCCGCGCACCAGCGTATGTTTGCCTACGCCGGTCGGGCCGAGCGCGTAGATGTTGTAGCCCTTGCGCTTGATCGTGACGCCGAGGTCGATGGCCTTGAGCACGCGGTCCTGGCCGAGAAACTCGCCCGAATCCTCGAGATCGTCTGTCGTGTCGAACTGCATGTGATCGAGGCGGCATTCAGTGTACAGCGCTTCCGGCGCAAGAGGGCGATGTGAGGCCACGATTGGCGTCCTTTCTATCGTGTCTGCGCGAGCGAAATGATAATGATAACAGCGCGCAAATCTATGGCTCATTATACACCACTGAGTCATGCCGCGACCTAGCCCTGAGGCGTCGCAGCGGCTTGCGCCTGCACCCATCTCGCGATCCGCTCGACGACGCGGGCGGGCATGGACTGATCCAGTTCCGGCCACAGTTGCGGGTCGCCAGATTCGGCCTCTAGGAACAGATGGTTGACGCCCGGCACGATCTCGATGCTGACATCGCCGTTGCCGGCTGAGGCGAGCGCGGCTTCCAGCGCAGGCAGATGATCCGCGGCGAAGATGGCGGTTTCGTGTTCGGCGAAGAGCGCCAGAACCGGCTCGTTCACCTGCGCCCACGCCTCAGCCGGATCGTGCGTCATCTCGGATTTGAACTGGCGCGTGCGGTAATTGGCGACCAGTTGCGCCGCCTGTTGCTCGATCAAAGCCGCTATCTGTTCGGCGGAAGGTTTCCGCTCCTCCGGCAGGCTTGCCAACTGCTCCGTCATCATCGCCGCGAAGTGCTCCTCCAGCGCGCTCCACTCTTCGGCCAACGCCAGTTCTATGGCGCGCAATTCGCCTTCCGCCATGCCCGCCACTTGTTCAGGCGACAGCCCCAGCACGTCGGGCAGATGCGCGTATGCCGCTTTGATCGTCTCGAAGCCGTCGAGGGCCGGGCCGGCTAACGCCACGACAAAGGCGATCTCGCCGGGGTCGGCGGCGGTCAGCGAGGCGGCGACGGTCGCGCCCAGGCTGTGGCCCAAGACGCCGATTCGTCCCGCGTCGATGTCGTCGCGGCTGCGCAGATAGGCCAGAGCGGCCGCGGCGTCCGCCGCCAGGTCCTCCACCGTCGTGTCAGCGCCGATCCCCTCCGGCGCAACCATGCGCCGGTCTTCATAGCGCAACACGGCGACCCCTGCGGGCTGCAAGCTTTCGGCAAGCTGTGCAAACGGGCGGTAATCCGGCATCGAAGCCGCACCGTTGTCGCGGTTGTCCGCCCCGCTGCCGGAAATGGTGACCAGCGCCGGATGAGGACCCGGCCCGACCGGCAGCGTGAGCGTGGCGGGCAGCGTCAGGTCGCCGGACGCGAAAGTTATATCCAGCGTTTGCCCCTCTGCGCTGCTCTCTGGCTCCGCTTCAGGGGTAGGCAACGTGACCGGCTGGCAAGCGGCAAATAGAATCGCCGCCACGATCAGCGAGATCAGGCGAATGAGTGCAGTCAGGGTATTCATCTCAACTCCTTCGGATGGCAATGATTAGAGGGGCGATATGGAGTTTAGGGCGATGACGCCGCGGCGCCGAACCAACGGTCCTCTAACTCGTCGAGGACGCCGCCCGCGCGCAGCGTCGCCAGCGCCTGCTCGATGTTCTCGTGCAGGACCGTCGCCTGGCGCGCCGAGGCGATCACATAGGCGTTGCTCTCCAACGCGGGCCCCGCGGCGATGACAGCGGCGCCTTGTCCCTGCGCCTGGCGCAGCGTCACGTTGTCGGCTAATAGCGCGTCGATGGCCGGGTCGTCCGCCAACGCAGCCGCCGCTTCATCCGCCGAGGCATAGGGGACTAACTCCAGCGCCGACCCCTCGCGCTGCAGGCGACGCCCGACCATGTCGCTCATGCTGCCCCACTCCACGGCGACGGCGGTCCCGTCCAGCCCTGCCACGCCGGTGATGGGCGAACCGGCGCGCACCGCCAGCCGCACGCCGGCCTCGAAGTAGGGCGACGAATAGGCGATCTCGCGCGTGACGCGCGGGTCATAGGGCAGCGCCGAAACCACGCTGTCGATCCTGCCCGCCTGTACGGCGTCGAGCAGGCTGTCGAAGCCCAACGCCACGATCTCGACATCCAGCCCCCACGTCTCGGCGATGCGCCGCGCCAGGTCCACGTCATAGCCCACGGGGTTGCCCGCCTCGTCCAGCATCTCGAAAGGCGGAAAGCTTGGATCGAGGCCGACACGCCACGTCCCGCGCGCCTGCATCGCCGCCCAGGTCCCGTCGTGGCGCACGAACAGCCGCGTGATCTGCTCCGGCCCGCCGGCCCAAGCCAGCAGCGCTGCCGCCAGCGTAAGCGCAGCGACGAGCGCCGCCCACAGCCACGGACGGGACAAACTGCGCCGCCAACCGGTCGAACGCGCCGCGCCGCTCATGGCCGCGTCTCCTGGGCATAGCGCCCCTGGCTGTAGCGCTGCACTTCCTCATAGATGGGCTTCGGTTCAAACTCCGTATCCACGAAGGTGAAATAGTCCTGGTAGCTCTTGGCGTCCCACGGATAGCGGAAAGCCCAGAAGGCGACGGCCTCCATCCAGGGCCACTCCTCCAACGCGATCTCGTAGGCGCGCACGGTATAGGCGATGCGCTGGCCTGGTCGCACAGCCCGCGTCCAGCGCGGGTGATCGTTCCAGCCGCCCTCGGTGATCATGGCGGGCTTATGGCCGTCGCCGTTGCGCACCATCACCTCGCGCAGCAGCTCCGAGCGACGGTAATTGACCACATCCGCCGCGGCCGGCTCGTCCGGCTCCGAATACCAGCCGTAGGCATGGATGGCGAGGATGTCGAAGTAATCCGCCGCGCCGCCGTCGTACATGCGCTGCAGATAATCCAGGTCATTCATGCCCCACTCGCTGCCCGGCGGGGCCAACGTCGGCGCCAACGCGCCAGCCAACACCTGCACCTGCGGGTTGGCGGCTTTGATCATGGGGTAGACCACGCGCAGCATCTCGACGTACTTGGCCGGATCGACGGCTTCGTAGCCCCACTCCAGCGCCAGGTTCGGCTCGTTCCACAGGATCACATACTCCACCTGCCCAGCGTAGCGCGCGACGAACTCGGCGGCGAAACTGCCGAAGTCCGCAAAGCGCTCCTCGCCCAGGTAAAGCGGCGTGGTCTCCTTGGGCCGCGCCCACTCCGGCACGTAGCCCAGCCGGGCGATGACGGTCAGCCCCTGGCGGTTGGCGTGCTGGATCACCTCGTCGGTGTGGTTCCAGTTATACTGCCCCTTGCGCGGCTCGATATAGGCCCAGGGGAAGTACTCCACGATCCAGGGCGCGCCCATCTCGCGCACCATCTCCAACGTGCGCTTGATCTTCCACGGCTCCACCTCGTCGGTCAGCCGCGTATGTACGCCCATCTTGGGGTTGATCGTTTCGACGCTGCGCTGCGGCCCCAGAGCGACGGAGGGGTCGCGCAGCCGGTAAATGAGCCAGCCGGCAATGACGAGAAGAACCACAGCCGCGACGATGATGGCGAGCGTGCGTCGCGACAGGCCGTTGCGTATCAGGCCGTGCAAGCCGCGCCGCTCAGCCTCGGAGGTCAACTGATGATGTCCCATACTGCCGAATCACTACCATACCCCTTGGCATTTGGCAACTTGACTTGGTAGGCTATATTCTGGTCAGCGCCCTCGCGCCCATGCTATACTAGGCGGAATCCGGCGGACTGTCCGGACAGAGTCCGCCCAGATCTTTGCGCCCGACGCGGCGCGGAAGGAACGAGCAATTGATGGCATTCGGTTCCCTGCAGCAGCGCTGGAACACGTTAACAGGCTTTCAGAAGATCGCGATACTCGTCGTGGCGGCGCTGTTGCTCTATGGCTTGCTCGCCGTAGGCGGCGGCATCCTCAACCCGGCCCGCCTGCTCGCCATCGCGCTGATCGTATTCGTTGCACTGCCCGTCCATGAGTTCGCTCATGCCGCCGCCGCCGTTGCCCTGGGCGACGATACGCCCAAGTGGCAGGGTCGCTACACGCTCAACCCCCTCGCCCACATCGACCCGTTCGGCGCCTTGCTCATCCTTTTCGTCGGCTTCGGCTGGGCCAAGCCTGTTCAATGGAACCCGGGCAACATCAACACGGACGTGCGCCTCGGCTCCATCATTGTTTCGCTGGCCGGCCCGCTCAGCAACCTGGCGATGGCGATTCTTGCCGCCGTGCTGATCACCTTCGTGCCGCCCTCCAACGAATTCGCGCTCAACTTCGCCTTTTTCTTTTTGCAGATCAACGTCCTGCTCTTTGTCTTTAACCTGATCCCCATCCCGCCGCTGGATGGTTCGCATATCCTGTTTGCACTGCTGCCGGGAAACAACTACCGGCTGCACATGCAGCTGAGCCAATACGGTTTTCTGATCCTGCTCGCCGTGATCTTTCTGGCGCCGGGCGTCGTTCGTCTGCCGACCAACCTGATCGTGCGGGCTTTGTTGAGCTTCGCCTAGGCTGCCTCGAATGCGCGCTTACCCGTCCGCCGCCGGCTCGCCTATAGGCTGGCGCCGCCGCGCCCAATACCGCGTGCGCCAGTTTTGGCAGGGGCTGGCCGCGCGCGTCAGCCCGGAAGAGCGCGATCTGGTCGCCGCAGCGCTGCCGCCCGCCGCGCTGGCGATCTTCACGCGCATGCCCGTCGACGCGCAGCGCCACAGCCTCAACGTGCTCTACGCCGTGCGCCGGGCCGGCATTGTCGACGCCGACCTAGACGCGGCCGCGCTGCTGCACGACGCGGGTAAGCTCGCCGCGGACGAAGCCGGCGTGCGCCTGAGTCCCTGGCTGCGCGGCCCGCTCGTCCTGCTCGAAGCCTGGGCCCCGGCGATCCTGCGCCGCGCCGCGCACGCCGACCCCGCTCGCGGCTGGCGCTATGCCGTCTACGTCCATTTCGAGCACCCGCGCCTCGGCGCAGAGCAGGCGCGGCACGCCGGCTGTAGCGAGTTGACCTGCTGGCTGATTGCGCATCACCAGGGCGCAGCCGCGTCGGTCGCGTGCGCAGAGCGTAAGCGGATGTTGCTGGAAGCGTTGCAGCGTGCAGACGACGCCTACTGATAGGGCCGCGAAAAACAGCGCGTGTATAAACACGCACTAGGCGGATCGACACAGATAAAGCAGCTTAAGGAGAGAAAATGGCCAAACCCGCCATCACCATCATCGGTCTAGGTCTGACCGGGGCCAGCCTCGGACATGCCCTCCAGCGCCAGGAATCGGAGTTCGAGATCGTCGGCCACGACAGAGACCCGCAGGCATCCCAGGCGGCGCGTAAGTCGGGCGCCGTGCATCGCACCGAGTGGAACCTGCACGCTTCCTGCGAAAACTCGGACCTGATCATCACCGCGGTTCCGCTGGCCGAACTGGACGAGCTTTACGGACAGATCGCCGAGGACATCAAGCCCGGCTGCCTGGTCTTCGGCATCGTCTCGCTCGTCGAGCCGGCCATCGCCATCGGTGACCGCCACGTGCCCGGCCACGCCCATTTCGTCGCCGGGCATCCGGTGCTCTCCGGCGTAGGCGGCGCGCTCACCGTGCGGGCGGACCTGTTCGACGACGTGGTCTTTTCCATCGCCAGCGGCACGCACACCGACGCCAGCGCCATCCAGCTCGCCGCCGATTTCGTCACGCGCATCGGCGCCACGCCGCTCTTCGTCGACGCGCTGGAGCACGACGGGATCATGGCCGGGGTCGAACAACTGCCGCAACTGATCGGCGCGGGCCTGATGCACATGAGCGCCGCCGCACCCGGCTGGCGCGAGGCCCGGCGCATGGCGGGTCGCCAATTTGCCCAGGCCACCGAGTTGGGCGGCAGCGCCGAGCAGTTGGCCGGTTCGTTCCGCGCCAACCGCCAGCATTTGCTCTATCGCCTGCGCCGCATGCAAGAGGAACTCGAGCGCTGGGCGGAACTGCTGGAGAGCGAGCCTGCCGAGGGCGAAGAGGACGCGCTGCTGACCGCGCTGATCGGCATAGAGGACGAACGCATCGAGTGGGAAGCGCACGCCCGCCTCAAGAACTGGGAGGAGAGCGCCTCGTCGTCCCAGTCCAGAGAGAGCGGCGAACCCGGCATGTTGCGCCAGATGTTTTTCGGCAACATGTTCGGTCGCCGCCCGCCTGGCGGCAGGCGCTAGCCGGCCTCGCCTACGCCGGGGAAACGCACCCGGCTAATGCGCTTGGGAGACATACTGCGGTGAAGCTGATCATCCAGATCCCGTGCTATAACGAGGCCAAGACGCTGCCGGAGACGGTGGCGGACTTGCCGCGCAGCCTCCCCGGCATCGACTGCATCGAGTACCTCGTCGTCGACGACGGCAGCACAGACGACACGGCGCGCGTGGCGCGCGAGTTAGGCGTGCATCACGTCGTACGCTTCACCGGCAACCGCGGCCTCGCGCAGGCCTTCGCCGCCGGGCTGGACGCCTGCCTGGTGCGCCAGGCCGACATCATCGTCAACACCGACGCCGATAACCAATACGTCGGGTCCGACATTGCGCTCCTGGTGGAGCCGATCTTGGCCGGCCGCGCTGACATGGTGGTCGGCGACAGGCAGGTCGCCAGCGTACCCAGCTTCTCCCCGCTTAAGCGCAGCCTGCAACGCCTGGGCAGTTGGGTCATTTCGCGCGCGGCCGGGGCGGCCATCCCCGACGCGGCCAGCGGCTTTCGCGCCCTGACGCGCGAGGCCGCGCTGCGCACGCTGGTGCTCAGCAACTACTCCTACACGCTGGAGACGCTGATCCAGGCCGGCGCGCAACACATGAAGGTCGAATACGTGCCCATCCGCACCAACGCGCCGACGCGCCCTTCGCGCCTGATGCACCACCTGCCCGATTATCTGTCCAATTCGGCGACGACGATCGTGCGCGCCTATGCTTTTTACCGGCCGCTGCGCGTCTTTGTCATGGCGGGCGCGCTCGCCATCTTCGCCGGGCTGCTGCTTGGTCTGCGCTTCCTCTACTTCTACGTCATCGGCCAGGGCGACGGTCACATCCAATCGCTCATCCTCACCGCCGTCCTGCTCATCATCGGCTTCCAGACCCTGCTCATCGGTCTGGTGGCGGACCTGGTCGGCGCCAACCGCAAGATCGTAGAGGAACTGCTCCACCGCGTGCGCCGGCTGGAATCCGCACGGACGCAGCCCGATGAGGAGCGCGCCCCCTCGCGCCGCCCATGACCAAGGTCGCCCTGATCGGGCCGGTCCACCCATATCGCGGCGGCATCGCCCACTACACTACCGGCCTCGACCGCAGCCTGCGCCAGTCGGGCTTTGACGTGTTAACCGTCTCATTCAGCCGGCAATACCCGCGCTGGCTGTTTCCGGGGGCCAGCGACAAGGATGCCAGCGCCGCGCCGCTCACCGTCGCAGAGGCGCGCTTCTGGATCGACTCGCTCAACCCGTTCACCTGGCTTACGACGTTTCTGCGCCTACGGCGTTTCGCGCCCGACCGCCTGATCCTGCAATGGTGGACCAGCTATTGGACGCCGGTCTGGCTCGTCATCCTCTGGCTGAACCGGCTCTTTCTGCGCAGCCCCGTCACCTTCATCTGCCACAATGTGCTGCCGCATGACCGGCCCAAAAGCGAGTTGCGCATCACTAGCCTGGTTTTGCGCCATGCCGATCATTGCGTCGTCCATTCGCAGGACGAACGCGCCCGCATCACGCGTATTCTGCCCGATATGCCCGTGAGCGTGGCCCCCATGCCGCTGTTCGACGTTTTCGACCGGTACCGCATCCCACAGGAGGAAGCGCGGCGGCGGTTGGACTTGCCGCAAGGCTCGCCCATCCTCTTGTTCTTTGGTATAGTGCGGCCGTACAAGGGCCTAGAGGATCTGGTCCGCGCCCTGCCGGCGATCCGCTCGCGGCTGCCGGACGCGCTGCTGGTCGTGGCGGGCGAGTTCTGGGAGGCGCGGCAGCGCTACGACGATCTGAGCGCAGAGCTTCAGGTTGGCGACATGATCCGCATCGACGACAGATATGTGCCGGACGAAGCAGCCGGCCTGTATTTCTCCGCCGCCGACCTGATCGTATTCCCCTATCGTCGCGCCACGGGCAGCGCCGCCTTGCAGGCCGCCAACAGCTTTGGCCTTCCGGCGGTGGCGACCGAGGTCGCGCGCAGCCAAATCGCGCACGCCGCCGGCGCCTCAATCGATTGGGTCCCTCCCGGCGACCCGGCGCAGTTGGCGAGCGCCGTCTGTGCGGCCTATCTGCGGCCTCGTCCCGTAGAGCGACCTAGCCATGAGGATCAGGCCGGCCAGACGGCTCACGGAATGGATCAGTCGTGGAAGCAATTGGTCGCGGCGGTGATGGCTCGGCCATCCCCATAGCAGATGATTCAGACGCCCGCCCGGCAGGAACAGCAGCGAAACCCGTGCAACATGACTGATGATCTCGTCTACGTCGTCATATTGAACTGGAACGGGCGCGACGACACCCTCTCCTGTCTGGCGTCCCTGGCCCAGTCAACCTATCAGCCCGTCCGCATTGTGCTCGTCGACCAGGGCTCCACGGACGGCACAGTCGAAGCGGTCCGCCGCAGCTTTCCCGCTGTGGAAGTCGTGCAGACAGGCGGCAACACCGGCTTCGCCCGCGGCATGAACGCCGGCATCCGCCATGCGCTGGCCGCGGGCGCGACGGATGTCTTGCTGCTCAACAACGACACCATTGTCGCGCCGGCCATGCTGGAACGCCTCGTGGTGCAGCGCGCGCCGGAGATCGGCATGATTGGCCCGGCCATCTTCTACGCCGGCCATCCGCACCAGATATGGTCGACGGGGGGCGACATCAACCCGGTCCTCTTCGAGATGACGGGCAACCACGGGCGGGGACAGTCGTTGCCCACGCGACCGGCGGAGCGCGCCTTCCTCAGCGGCTGCGCCATGCTCATCCCGCGGCGCGTCTTCGAGGATGTAGGGCTGTTCGACGAACGTTTCTTCATGTACTACGAAGACCTCGACCTGTGTCTGCGCATCGGCGAGGCGGGCTACCGGCTGCTGCTGGTTCCCGACGCGCACCTGTGGCATCGCGTCTCACAGAGCAGCGGCGGCCCCAACACGCCGGGGGAACGCTATCACACGGCGCGAAGCAGCGGCATCTTCTTCCGCAAGCACATGCACGGCTGGCGCATCCCTCTGATCCTGCTCTACCGTAGCGTGAGCGCGCTGCGCTGGACCGCCCGGCTGGCGCGGCAGGGAAACGCACCGGCCCTTACCGCCTACTGGCGCGGCCTCTGTCACGGCTGGCTGAACAGAGAGGACCTGAGCGGTTGAACATCGTTTACCTCGTCTTCAACACCGTCGGCAAGGGCACCTACTGGCGTGCGCTCGCCCTAGCCAAGGCGCTGAAGCGCAGCGGTCACAACATGACGCTCGTCACGACATCGCAGGCGCGCCGCTGGCGAACTTCGACTTACGTCGACGACGGCGTCGTCATCGTGGAAACGCCGGACCTCTTCACCGGCTCATTACGCTCCGGCTGGGACCCGTGGAACAGCCTGCGCCGCATCGCCTGGGCGCACGGTCAACGGGCGGACCTCGTCCACGCCTTCGAACTGCGCCCGACCGTCTCAGCCCCCGCGCTCTATCTGAAGTTCGCGCGGCGCACGCCCTTTGTATCGGACTGGGCGGACTGGTTCGGCAAGGGCGGCTCCGTCGAAGAGCGCCCCAATCCCCTTGTCCGCGCCGTGCTGCGTCCGGTCGAGACCTTGTTCGAGAGCGGCTTTCGTACGCAGGGCCTGGGCGTCACAGCCATCTGCACCCTGCTGCAAGAAAAAGCGCTGGCCCTGGGATTCGAGGAGGACGCCGTCCTGCTTCTTCCCAATGGCTCCGATACGGAGCGCTACTACCCGCTGCCGCGCGCCGACGCCTTGCGCCGCACATCTTTGCCGCCGGAGTACCAGTACATCGGCTATCTGGGCTCCATCTTTCGCCAGGATGCCGAACTGATGGCGCAGGCCTTTGACCGCGTCCACGCCCAGCGCCCGCAGACCAGGCTGGTCGTCGTCGGCGCCTGCCCGGTAGACATCAGCGGCTTGGTGCAATCCCCGTCCGCAGTTATCCACACCGGCTATCTGGACAGCGGCGCGGTCAACGCCTACCTTTCCTCGTGCGACGCGCTGTGGCTGCCGTTGCGCAACAGCAACGCCAATCGCGGCCGCATGCCCATGAAGCTCAACGACTACATGTCGGCGGGCCGTCCCACCGTCGCCACAGCCGTGGGCGACATGCCCGCGCTCTTTGCGCAGGAGCCCATCGGCCGTGTGGCCCCGGACGATGCGCAACCATTCGCCGCAGAGACGATTGCCCTGCTGGACGACGCCGATCTGCGGGCGCGGCTGGGCAGCCATGCCCGCCATGTGGCGGAGACGCGCTTCAGTTGGGACGCGCTCGCCGCATCGCTGCATGACTTCTATGCTAAAATGCTCGCAAGGAAGCGGTGAGCCATGAAACCTGTCGCCGAGGCCAATTCAGCCGCAGGCCTGGAGTCGACCGATTGTCCGAACTGCGGCGCAGCCGAGCGCGCCACACTGTTTGAGATCGAAGACTATCTCTATGGCGTCGAGGGACGCTTCGTCGTGCGCCGCTGCGTCAGCTGCGGCCTGGTCTACCTCAGCCCCAGGCCTACGCGCGCAGCTATCGGTCGCTACTACCCGCCCAGTTACTCGCCCTATCGCCCGGCCATCCAGGACGAGCGCAACGCAGCCATGCGCTGGATGCGCCGGCGCAAACTGGTCAAACGCCGGCAAGCGGTGGAGCGTCACGCCCCCCGTCGCCCCGGCGATCTGCTGGACGTCGGCTGCTCGACCGGCATCTTCATGGACGAAATGCGCTCCGCCGGCTGGCGCGTAACCGGCGTCGAGATGGTGCGCGAAGCGGCCGAATACGCCCATACCCGCTTCGGCCTCCCCGTCGTCGAGGGCGACCTGCTCGAAGTCGGGTTGGCGCCGCAGTCGTTCGACGCCATCACCCTGTTCGACGTGCTGGAACACACCTTTGAACCGGCGGCAGTGCTGCATCGAGCCGCGGAGCTGCTACGGCCCGGCGGGATCGTGGCCCTGACCCTGCCCAACTGGGAGAGCCTGGACCGCCGCCTGTTCGGCAAGTATTGGGTAGGGTTCGACGCACCGCGCCATCTTTCGGTCTTTCCGCGCGACGTGCTGGTCGGGATGCTGGAGCAAGCCGGGCTGCGCGTGACGGACAACCGCTGTCTATTCGGCGGCTACTTCACCTTTGTGACGAGCCTGCGCACCTGGCTGCGCGCCCGTTGCCCCGCCGCCGCCCGCCGCCTGGAGCCGCTCATCGACTTTCCGGGCGTGCGCCTGCCCTTCGAGCCGTTCTTCATGCTCATGGACCGCATCGGGGCCGGCGGCATTCGCTTCATCGTGGCGCGCAAGCCGGACAGCCGCGCCGCGCACGATCAGAGGAGCGCCTCATGAACTGGCGTCATTGTCTGCCGGCGTCGCTTCGCGACAAGATCGAAGTCGATGCGTCTGAACTCAAACGCCTCTTGGCCGAGGCGGCTGCCGAAGTCCCCCGCAACAGCCTGGTTCTGGACGCGGGCGCCGGCGAGGGGCAGTATCGAGACCTCTTTGCACACACCCGCTATATCGGCGTCGACCTGGCAGTCGGCGATGCGGCGTGGAACTACTCGGGGCTTTCGGCGCTGAACACGCTCGAACGCCTCAGCTTCCCCGACGGCGTTTTCGACGTGGTCGTCTGCACGCAGGTGCTGGAGCATGTCGCCGAACCGGAACGCGTGCTATGCGAGCTCCAACGCGTGCTGCGGCCCGGCGGCCGGCTCCTGCTCTCCGCGCCGCAGCGCTGGCACGAGCACCAGACGCCGCACGACTTTTTCCGCTATACCTCATACGGGCTGGAGCATCTGCTCGACAAGGCCGGC
>Ga0334887_1001787_pt1 | contig 26589 bp, 22 predicted proteins | sample GraSluR1_MG_10_FD_207217 | JGI IMG/M metagenome (GOLD analysis project Ga0334887, IMG submission 207217) | Sludge microbial communities from methane-producing bioreactor in Wageningen University, Netherlands - Granular Sludge_18_07-R1 | ecosystem: Engineered > Bioreactor > Anaerobic >...
CGGCAAAAACACCGGACTCCTCAGAATGACTAAGTGGATGGTAGAGATTGCCACGTCGCACAAGACGCTCCTCGCAATGACGGATTTAGATAGGTATTTTCATCCTCATGTGGTGCTGCAAAGCAGCATGACGGTCTATCCTGAAAATACACTAATTCTTAAAAATGCCGTCATCCTGAGCCCTCGCTTTTTGAGGGCGTGAGGATCTCATCTTTTAATTATTTTAAAAAATATTAAATGAGATTGCCACGTCGCCCAACCAAAAAAACGGTTGGGCTCCTCGCAATGACGGATTTAGATAGGTATTTTCATCCTCATGTGGTGCCATGAAAGTGGCATGAAGGTCTATCCAAAAAACCACGGGCATGATAAATAAAGCCCCTACCAAAGATTAAAAAATTATAGGGGTACAATGTTTTGTACCCATTCATTAATTAATGTAGCGACATGCCATGGCATGTCGAAGCTTGGGTTTTCATCATCATCTGGCAACATAAAATATTATAGTTGCCTATATTTCGGGATTACCCATGATGAATTGAATGAGTTCTTCCTCTATGATAGCGCAGTAATTGATGAGAAAATCTTTAATGGTTTCGGGGAGAAGCTCTAATTTGGAAACGATTTTATAGCCAGCTAAAATAGCACTGGCAAAATGAACAGGTTTTATTCCCTGGTGATGAATAAATCTCAAGCCACTCACTAACCGCTCGTTTGGTTTTAATTTCTCCAATATCCCACGGATACCTCTTTCAATTGAATCATGAAAGAAAGGATTGTATATTCTTTCTAAAAGATTTTCTCCATAATCTCTCAATTCTCGGTGTGGAAAATGGGGGTGAGCCCGATGCAAGGCCGGAATGGTTTCGTTAAACATCATTTTTTCAGCTTTTTCTTTTAATTTTTGATCAACATCGGAAAAATATTTTATTCCATCAAGAAATGCATGATAGGCAATAAAAGCATGAGTCCCATTGTGGGCGAAGAATTTAATATCTTCCCAAGTAGCAAAAGTTTCAGGTTCAACCAAGGTAAAAACCGGAGAAAATTGGTCAGTTGAACATACCACTTTATTGAGTGGAAGGTAGTCATAAGATTCAACTACCAACCTGTCAGGAAGGTCTTTCCAAAGAGGCATGTAACCACTTTCTCCGTGACTGGCAAAACGGCACATCCGAGACATCACGGTATCAACTACCTTGCTCGCTTTAAAGTATTTTTGATAGGTCTGAGCCAAGTTACGGCCGTTTTCACATAAAAGGATATGATTTTCCCTCGGTTGTGCATTGAGAATTGGAACAATCTGGGAAATAACGATCGGTAAATTCTGATTTCCTACTGTGGTGAAAATCAAATCGGCTTCAGTAAGTACTTTATAAAAGTTATTTTTCTCTTTATCTTGGTCAAGGTTAATGACATTAAATCGTCCTTGAACGGAAACAGATTCTATACCATCCCGATAACAAATATTGAGGTTATATTGTTGTTGGTTTTGAAGTTCTTCCAAAAAAGAAGCTTTTATGTTCTTATCAATAAAGGTGATTTCATAACCCGGAGCTAAGCGTTCACCTAAAAAACCTAATGCCAAAGCTCCGGTTCCAATTATAACCACTCTTTTAATCATTATCAGGATTCCCAGGGGTAAAGAACCGGTTTAAGTCCGTCGGCTGATGTGGTGAAAAATTCTTGAGGGGAGTCATCAAAGGTAAATTTCCTGGATGAAATGAAGCCTTTGAAAGATAATTTCCCTTCATGAAGCCATTTTAGTACCGCTTTCATCGCATCGGTTGAACAACCACTGGTTCCAATGGTTTTGGCACAACGATAATGGTTCTGATCAATGTCAGCTTGATCGACCATAGAATGGGTTCCCCCAAAACACGCTCCAACACCATATCCTTCTCGGGTATAGAGCTTGAGCATAAGTCTCTGAGCGTTAGGATCAGAACAAGCACAAACCACATCATCAAATAAATATCCTTCAGTCAATTCTTCTAAAGCATGAACGATTTTTTCTTCTTGTAAAAGTCTTTCTTGGATAGTGGAATTTACGAGCTGAGGGACAACATAAACATTGACTTGGTTCCCTAAAATTTGATGAATGAGTTTTTCTTTTTTCTCAGATCGAACCACCATGACCACTTCACTCGCACCTTCCAAAATTGCCAATGATGCATAAAGCATACTGACGGTTCCCGAACCGATAATGCAGGTTTTCCCACCAGGTTGTATACCGGCTTTATAGATATGCCTCCCATCCTTATCAACTCCAAATGGATGAGGAGTGGCATAAATCGACTCCAAGGCACAAGCTGCTGGTTCTATCAAACAGGCTTCTTCATCAGATACTTGTTCAGGAACCCGAATCACTGATTCCGAGCGAATCATTTCTTCCGGAACTCTCATATATTGAGCATATCCGCCATTAATTTGAAAAGAAAGGTTGGCTATCGGTTTGGGAATAAGCATCAAGCCATTTTTATAGCGAGCGATGCGGGATTGGAAGGTCACTCTCTCGCCAACAGAAAAATTGAGATAATCAGGGAATAATCTTTTTCCTTGAACATACCCAATCCCATCGTTACAATTTCTAACATTGTCACCTATCTCGACGATAATCCCAATCAACTCATGACCAAGAACGACAGGAGCATAAGGATCGACATTCTTATGACCATAGAGGAAAATTGATTTATCGGTTCCACAACGGGCACACATCAATACCTTGACAATTAAGTCATTAGGACCGCAGTTTAAATCAATGGTTTCCAACGTAACCTGTTCGGGATGGCCATGGTATACAAATGCCTTGGAATGATAAGAATTCATATCCCTCTCCTTTTATAAGATAAATATTGGCGGTACAATAACACTAAACAATTATTAATGCTCATTAAATTAAAAACAAATAAGGACTCGATATGTCTTAAAGGAGTCCTTATTTTAATAAATCATCTCTTATAATCTTTTGACCATAATTGTTTATCCCAATTGGCGAATCATTCAATGGCTTGGCCTTCCCCCCAAAAGAGGCGTTCCTTCTTCAATTTCAGTTTGTTAATAGAAATCTTATTTTAAATTTTAATAAGACGAATCTATACTATTCTTTTAAAGCACCAAAGGTAAGGCCTCGTACTAAGTATTTTTGAACAAAACCAATAAAAATTATTGCTGGAATGATGGCCACTACCCCTCCTGCCGAAAGCTCTCCCCATTTAATTTCATAATATCCGATAAACCGAGCAACTACAACAGGTAGAGTTCGAGAATTCCCTCCCGCAAGGACACTGGCAAATATAAAGTCATTCCAAGAAAAGATAAACCCTAAAATTGCCGTGGAAATTATTCCATTAATAGAAAGGGGAAGAATGATCTTAAAAAAAGATCCTAAGGTGCTGCAACCATCGATTTGTGCGGACTCCTCTAACTCGTAAGGAATTTCCCGAAAAAATCCTCTCATAACCCATATCGTCAACGCTAAGTTAATCGTAATGTGCATCAATATGAGAGAGATACGAGTATCGGTTAGGTTAAACCTTCTGAACATGAGATAAAAAGGAAGAAGAACACCAATTGGTGGAGCCATTCGGGTACTTAAAATCCAAAATGCTAAGTCCTTCTTTCTTTTAAAGTTAAATCTTTCCAAAGCATAGGCTCCCGGTAAACCAATAATAAGAACTATCGCCAAAGATATCCCTGCGACTAATAAACTGTTTTTGAAAGCATTAATAAAGTCTTGATTTTTAAGTATACTTTCATAATTTTCAGCGGTCGGTTGAAAAAACCACTTGGGAGGAATGCTCATAGAATCTACTGAATTTTTAAAAGAGGTAGTAACCATCCAGATTATGGGAAAAAGCATTATTATAACAATACCTAAAACAATAATAAAAGCGATCCGGTTTTTAAGTATTTCTATTCCTTTCCAGCTTCTCATCTTGAATAATTTCCTCCATTAAATCTTTACTTTAAAATGCTTTCCTCAAAACCAGTCCTGCGAATCACAAACAGGGTAACAATATTGATTAAAAATAGAAAAATTATGACTAAAGATCCAGAATAACCTATGTCAAGGTTACGAAAAGCATTAAGATAAATATTTATGTTCAGGGTCTCTGAGGCATGCCCAGGTCCACCCCCGGTAAGTGAGTAAATAATATCGAAAGTACGGAAACTATCAATTAGCCGAAAGACAAATGCTATGCTTATAATTGGTTTTAAAAGAGGCAAGGTTATATTTTTTAAGGTTTGAAAACCAGTTGCTCCTTCAATTTTGGCAGCTTCATACGGTTCTTTGGGGAGCGACATAAGTCCCGAGGAAATAATTAAAATCATGAAAGGAGACCATTGCCAGGTATCGACAATAACTAAGGAAGGTATCACCGAATTGTATCCAGCAATCCACTCGGAACCTTGCAGACCTATTTTCTGAAAGACATAATTGATAATTCCCAAAGAAGGGCTAAACATAATTCTCCATATGTAGGCGGTTGCAACGGGCATTGCAACCATGGGTAAAATCAATAGAGTACGCAAAATGTTTTTTCCTTTAAATTCTCTCCCAAAAAGCAATCCAACCCCTAATCCGATGAGTAATTGTAAGATTATTCCAAGACCACTAAAATAGAAGGTCGTTTTTAACGAATTCCAAAATTCCTGGTTGGTTAAGGCTTTAATAAAATTACTCAGCCCTATAAAATGTTTTTGATTTGGGTAAATTAAATCATAGTTCTGAACACTTGCCCAAAGGTTATAAAAAAAAGGAAAAAGCGTAAACAGAATTAGGGTTATGATGCTTGGCAAAAGGAGATAATACACTATTTTATGGCGTTGAGAAATTTTTTTTATCATTCCTTTTCCCTCATATTTCAAAGATTTCTCTCTACTATTCTTTGATAGGGGCTTCTAGTATATTTATTGAGCCCCTATCAAAGTAGATTCTATGACTTTTTATTCCATTTTCATGACTTCTAAGGTTTGTGCTTGGGCTTTTGCCATTCCATCGGCCACTGATATTTGTCCTAAGAACATTTCTTGCAAGAGAGCTTCAACAATATCAGCTAAAGGTCCAAATTCTTTTACTCTGGGGAATCGATACAAACCAGAGAACTGATTCATGGTAGCTGAACTGGCTTCAATCCAATCTGGAACTGTTGGATATTTATTTTTCAAAGTTTCACTTTGCCATATTGAGTTTCTCATGATTTCGGTTGTATCAATACCTAATCTCAGAGCTATGTCTTTGCTGGTTGCCCATTGAATAAACAACCATCCAGCTTCTTTCGATTTAGAAACGCTACTCATACCCCAATGCCAAGCAGTACCTGCAGCTGGCGCATTATTTCCATCGGGAGCTGGCGGTAATAATGCATAAGCAACTTTACCAGCAACTTGAGACCGAGAAGGATCTTCAAACGAGCTCATAAATATATTAGCGTCACCAGCAAATATTGCTGCTTTGCCTTGGGCAAAATCTGAACTCGCTTCATACCAACTATAATTAACCGCTCCAGCTGGTCCTGCATCTTTGAGAAGTTTTAAGTACATTTCAGTTCCAGCAATAACCTGCGGACTATCCAATTCTGGTCGTTTAGTTTCAGTATTGAGCCAGGATCCACCATAATTTTGAATGTAACCATTCCATGGCCAGTGAGTACCGGCACCTCTTGCTAATCTTAAAACGACTCCAGCATGGTTGGGTGGATTATTTAATTTTACGGCATCATCATAGAGTTCATCCATATTGTTCGGATAAAGAAGTCCCGCTTCTTCAAATAGATCTTTTCTGTAGAAAACAATTTGATTATCAGGAGCAATTGGTATTCCGTATAATTTACCGTTAATCACCACAGCACTTAAACTACCGGCAGGGTAATCCTCGAAATCATACCATGCTTTATCAGTCAAGCTCGAATTTTCCAAATATGGTTCTAAAGGTTCTAACCATCCGCCTGCTTCATACATGGTGGAATAAGCATGGCTTAACATAAATACATCAGATACAGGATTTCCTGATGAAAGGTCAATAATGATCTTACGAAAGAACTCAGCTTCTGGATAATCATCAATAGCAACTTTAATTCCAGTAAGTTTTTCAAACTCAGGAACGATATTTTTCAAATAAGTAATCGCATCTCGGCTACATGCCATAACACGAATTGATTGCCCATTAGACTGATTCCAGTCAATTTTTGCTGCATCAGGTCCGGGAAATTCTGCCGAAAAAACGCTCAAAGAAAAGAATACTACAAATGAGAGACTTAAAATAACTGTTAAAAATGACTTTTTCATACTTTCAGCTCCTTTCATTTTTTAAAAAAAGATAACGATACTATTTTTTCTCATTACACCTCCTTTTTTTGTTTTAACGATATTAATTCTCCTTCAAAAAACTAAACTATCCCTATTGCTCATTTCCTGCTAATTCTTTAGCAACAATTTGATCGGTTATAAGGACATCAACATAACCAGACTTTAGACTGGCAAGAATTGCTTCCTTTTTCCGTAAAGATCCTGCAATTGCGATTATTTTTTTAGCTTTTTTTAATTGCTCAAAAGATATTCCTACCCTTTTTTTAGTTAATGATTCATTACATACTTTTCCATTTTTATCAAAATTATTAAATAGGATATCGCCAACATGGCCTTTATTTATAAGAATTTTTAAATCATTATCGCTAAGAGATGTATCGGGAAGATAGGTGTCCTTGGCAATAGGTCCACCGATTCCAACTATCGCTATGTCCAACCTTTCCCACAATTTCGAAACTTTCTCGAAATTTTTATCGGAAAACAATGCTTTGACTATTGATTCGCTATCAACTATTGCTGGTGCATAGAGGGGGACGAATTCACCGTTTATTTTTTCTGAAAACTGACGAGCCATCTCATTTACTTGGAAGTCGGCGGCATACTGACCAATACCTCCAATCAAAGGAACTACAGTTGCCGATATTTTTCTGCTTGATTGAAAATATTTTAAAGTTTCATACATGGTCTTACCCCAACCGATACCGATACAATCACCATCGTGGATATTCTCACTTAAGTACTTAGAAGCAGATCTCGCTAAACTTTTTCTTATAAAGTATTCATTCTTAGTCAGTGCTGGAACAACAATTATTTCTTCCAATCTATATTTTTGCTTTATGAAGCTTTCAAGTTCTGCAACATGGGAAAGAGGATTAATGACCAAGATTTGGACAATCCCCTCTTCTTTGGCTGCTTCCAAATAGCGGTGAATTTTTAAACGGTTCATGCCTAATTGTTTGGCAATTTTTTCTTGGGTCATGCCTTCGTTATAATAGAGATGAGCTATTTGATAAACTAATTCTGTCTCTTGATGATAGTCCATTTTCTTTTCCCACTTGAAATTTTACAAATGTATTTTTCATTTGTTCATTATTAAAATATAACGTGCCCATCTAATTGTCAATAGAGGTTTTATTCTTTCAAAAATAATAATAAATCACTTCAGAGGATAATGTCGTTATTCAAATTAATACTTTAATTGGAGTTTAAATAAAAAGAATAGGGTAAATAAAAATTGTGGGTCAAAAAACTTCTCCCTTTATCAAAGAGGAAATTTATAATACATCAGTGTTAAAAGTGTCGCCATCCTTCAAATTGCCTGACTTGAAACCTTTATAAAACCATCTTTTCCGCTGTTCGGATGTACCATGGGTAAAGCTATCGGGTACAACATATCCTTGAGTACTCTTTTGAATGCGGTCGTCACCAACTGCGCTGGCAGCATTAAGGGCTTCTTGAACATCGCTTTCGTCAAGAAGATCCATTCGATTAACATAGTGCGCCCAGACTCCGGCTAAGTAATCAGCTTGGAGCTCTAATCGAATCATTAACTGGTTAAAATCTTTTTGACTAAGTCGATTACGGTATGACATTATTTCATCGGTAATTCCCAAAAGGTTTTGAACGTGATGCCCCACCTCGTGGGCGATCACATAGGCAATGGCGAAATCACCTGGTGCTTGGAATCGATGCTGAAGTTCATTAAAAAAGCTGAGGTCAATATAAACTCGATAATCTCCAGGGCAGTAAAAAGGACCGGTTGAAGAACCAGCCATTCCACAGGCTGAGTCAACAAAACCGGAATAGAGCACCAGTCGTGGTAAAATATACTCTCTTCCATTTTCTTTAAAAATTGCTGTCCACACATCTTCAATTTCAGCAAGAACTACTGAAACAAACTCAACGAGTTCTTTTTCTTCTTCGGTTTCCTGATAATCATTCGCATATTCTGAATTGGGAATGGAGATTTGATCTAAAATAGCAGAAGGATTCCCACCAAGCAAAGCAAACAATAAGACAACTATTATAGTTCCAATTCCACCACCAATGACTCCTTTGGTTGCTGTCCCTCTCCGGTCTTCTATATTATTACTCTGCCTTCTACCCTTCCAATACATACCTATCACATCCTCACAGTCATTAAAAAAACCATCTCATGATAAAAAACAATCTGTCTATATTACCAAAATTTCGATAACTCAGATTTGCAAATGCGAGAAGATTAAAATCTTTTCTCCAACCAATATTTTAACTTATAAATAGAGTCATGAGTGATGAGCAAAAAAATATTTGTTGTACTGAAAAAACACTTTTTGGAGATTTCAATGTTTTAATGGTATGAAATCAGTAGCAGACAGAAATGAGGGGGAAGTGTTAGTTTTCTCTTTATGCTTAATTTTTAAATATTCAACCTGGCTCTAAATCCAAGCCTTCTCCCGTCAATTGAGATGGAAATAATAACCTTCCTGATGAGGATTATATATTTATAATTTGGTGCGCCCGAAAGGAGTCGAACCTTCAACCTGCGGTTTAGGAAACCGCTGCTCTATCCTTTGAGCCACGGGCGCACAGAAAGACATGTTTATTCTATACAAACTCTTTGATTTCTTCAACTATCTTTTCTAAAGAAGGAACTTCCGAGAACCATTCCCTTCCAGTTATATCTATGGCAATTCTTTGATATATCCAGCCAATTGCCTGGAGAAGCTTTTTCGGTAATGGTTGTGGTTTACTTTTTACGTAATATTTCCAACCAACTGAATAACGAGATTTAATCTGGCTTACTTCTTCATACCATGATGTTTTTCGATAAAACTCTCGAGCGACCTCCTTACTGAGGTGAATTCCCTTCCAGGTGAAACGGCATTCATCAGGAGTCCCTAACACATCGACAAACATCAGATTTCTTTCTGGATCGAAAGCTAACTCAATTTTCCCATCCTCGTTCTCTAAACCAATTTTTTTCACTTCATTGCTTATCAACTCGTCAGCAAATGTTAATGTTTTCTTGATATGGTTAATATCCTCAGTATTTATAATATTGAGATCCAGAACGTCGCTCCAAGTCAGGTATCGATCTTGTTCCTCCAACTTAGTTGACACATCGAGAATCGGGGTCGAAAGTTTTTTATCTGGTGAAGGCATTTTTTCCAAACCGTATTCTTTTAAATTTATAGACCCACTCTCGACTCTTTTTCTAAAGCTGGCTCCAAATGGAATGGAATTCCGATATATGAATTCAAAAGGAATGAGAAAATTGGTATGGTCATGGTGATAAACGCCGTAATCATAAGTATCATCACTTTGTGAGGGATGAATTACCTGGACGAGCGAGACATGCATAACAGGAGAAGGACTGGAGAGCTGAGCCAGTTTTTTTGTTTGTCCCTTTTCTTCCAATCCTCGATAGTGGGTCAGGTACCCCAAATCGGTCAGCTTTTCAAAGAAATAGGCTCCAATTAAGCAGAGAGATTCTCCTTTGTAGGGAATATGGTCGGGCATTTCTCCCCAATCAAAAACTGAATAACGATCAGAAAAGATAAATTGACCTTTTCCCATAATATTTTCACGAGGTGATGTTTGAATTAAAAGGTCTTTCACGCTTCCCATGGACAAAATTCTCCTTTCGGTTTGGGATCGCTGATTTTCATTCTGGTATTAGAATTATTATATCTGATTTTGCTGATTTACAGGGGTTTGATTAATAAACCTCGAGGATAGGTTTATTGAAAGACATCTCCCGTTATTGAGCTCTACTCTTCCGAGGTGTAGAATTTCAAGGTGCAATTTAAAAAATTTTATCGAATCCAGATTTATCAAGCCAGCAAATAAGTTAACAAAATAGAATTAATGATACAATAAATTTGTGTTATTGATTTTTCCTGGAAAGGAGAGATTTATTTGGATTTAGTTTTGGGTATGAAAGATAACCATCCCCAAGAAGTTCTTAAAAAAAGAGAAATTGAATTTAAACTTCGACATTTATTCAGTTCCTGGGGTTTTGAAGAAGTTGAAACACCCACCCTTGAATATTATGCTACCTTGCAGAAAGTCATAGGTGATGAATTAAAAGAACGGCTTTTTCAATTCATTAATCGTGAAGGAAAATTAGTCTGCCTTCGTCCTGATTTCACGACTTCGATAGCTCGAAAATATAGTAGTGATTTAATTGGCAAAAACAAAACTATTCGAGTTTTTTACGATGGAAAAATTTTCCGCTACCCTTCTTCGCCCCTTCGTACCGAGAGCGAACTCACTCAAATGGGATTAGAAAATATCGGGGATAATTCACCAGCTGTGGATGCCGAAGTGGTTTCCTTGGCAATTATCGCCCTGCAAAAATCCGGAATCCGTGATTTTGCCGTGGATATTGGTCATGTCGGTTTTTTCCGAGGAATACTCAATGCTTCAGGGTATTCATCCAGTTTTCAGCAAAAATTAAAAGCCATAGTGAAAGCGAAGGATTTTATTGCATTGAAAAACTTTTTAGAAAACAATTCTCCAGCAGAACCCAAACTGGTTTCACTGCTTCTTGATTTCCCTTTTCTCCGAGGAAAAAAAGAATTCCTAAATGACATTAATGATAAATTACCGAGAAATCATCAAATCACCGACTCCTTGGAAAGAATAGGAAAAGTTTGGGATATTTTGTCCGATTATGGATTAGAGAAAAATATTTGGGTGAACTTAGGTCTTATTCGGGATTTTGATTACTATTCAGGAATAATTTTCGAGGGTTTCTCACCTTTTTCCGGATCTCCTCTTTTAGCCGGTGGTCGTTATGATGAATTATTTGGTATTTTTGGTCAAGATCGCCCTGCTTGTGGTTTTGCTCTTTTTATTGAACGTCTGGTTGAGGTATGCGAAAAGTCTCAACAGGATATTAACCAAACCTTTAAGTCTTATACTATTTTTTATCCATCCGAGCATCGTAAGGCTGTCTTCATTCTAACTCAAAAGTTACGTAAACAGCTTCGAGCCGTCATTGCCCAAGAACAAAATGATGTTCCCTTTACTCTCAAATTAACTGATGGATTCAAAGAGTACACCTGGACTAACATAAATTGGGATACTATATATGAACAGATACAAGAGGTAATCAAAAATGGATAAACTCACCCTCTGTATCCCTACCGGCCGACTAAAAGATGAAACTATTGTCCTACTTTCAAAAATACCTTCCTGGCCATCTGATTTTAATCTGAATTCACGTAAGTTAATTTTTGAAGATCTATCGCTGCCTTGGAATATCATTCTTTCCCACCCAAAAGACAGCTCTACTTATGTAGAATTTGGCGCTGCCGATATAGGAATTGTTGGGAAAGACATCCTTCAAGAAAGAGGAAACGAAGTCTATGAACTATGTGACCTACAGATCGGTATTTGCCAAATGGTGGTTGCTGGACCGGAAAATCTCTCGGCTGCTGAACTTTTTGGAAAAGATTCCTTAAGGATTGCTACGAAGTATCCCAACATCACTCGCCATTACCTTCAAGAAAAGGGCTTAAACGCTGACATCCTCTATCTCTATGGATCAATTGAGTTAGCTCCAATTATTCGTTTGACCGATGCGATTATCGACTTAGTTTCAACTGGTAAAACTCTTCGGGATAATAAACTGAAAATTATTGAAGAGCTCTTTCCTGTATCAGCCCGTTTAGTTGCTAATCGAATTAGCATAAAAACCAAAATGGAAAGTATTTTTTCATTCGTCCAACAACTGAAAGGAGTAATCGGAAATGAGTGATTTTATAATTCAAACCAAAACCATTAAAGATACCAACACCCTTCCTTCCGAACTCCAAATTGATCCTCGAATTATTTATCGTGAATTAAAGGAAGTTGAAAAGACAGTGCAAGGTATTATTGAAAAGGTTATGAAAGAAGGTGATTCTGGGCTACGAGAATTAACTGAACAATTTGACCATTGTCTAATAAATGATTTTATCATCCCCAAATCCGAGCTGGAATATGCATGGCATCGTATCAAACCGGAGTTTCGAGATACCGTTGAACTCATTGTTCAAACCGTTCGCGATTTTCACAACAAACAGTCAGAACATTCCAAGTGTTTTTCTCGAAACCAATCAATTCTTGGGGAAATTATCTCTCCAATAGACTCGGTAGCTGCTTATGTTCCGGGTGGGAGAGCTTCCTATCCATCGTCAGTAATCATGACAGTCGTTCCGGCTCAAATAGCCGGAGTGAAAAATATCCTTCTTCTCACTCCACCCAATTCAAATGGCGTAGTTTCATCAGATATTTTAGGAATTGCCCACTATCTCGGTATCAACAAGGTAGTCCGAGCTGGTGGTGCTCAGGCTATCGCTGCAATTGCCTTTGGTACTGAATCAATTCCCCGAGTTGATAAAATTGTCGGCCCAGGAAATATTTATGTCACTGTCGCTAAAAGGCTTTTATTTGGAATCATTGGCATTGATTCATTAGCCGGTCCCTCAGAAGTAGTCATCATTGCCGATGAAGATTGCCGTCCTGACTGGGTTGCTCTTGATCTTCTCGCTCAAGCCGAACACGATCCTCTCTCCCGGGCAATTTTGTTCTCAACCAGTGATGAAGTTATAATTCAGGTACAAAAATCGATTCAAAAAGAATTAATCGATCATCCTCTTCCCTTTAAAAAAACCATCCCTATTTATCTTTTCCAGGTCGATAATTTATTATCAGCATTTGAATTAACCAACAAAATCGCTCCCGAACACCTAGAATTATGCTGTGCAGATCATCTTCGTCTATTACCCCTAATTCAACATGCTGGGGCAATATTTCTTGGAAATGGAGCACCTGTTGCACTTGGAGATTATGGGTATGGACCCAATCATGTTTTACCAACTATGAGCGGAAGTCGCTTCTGCAGTCCTCTTTCAGTTCGTGATTTTATCAAAACTTCTTCCTACATTTTCCCTCAAAAAGGAGATTCTACGTTAGTTTACTCTCGATATGCCAGCTTGGCGGAGAGAGAGGGTTTCTTTTTTCACCGAAAATCTCTGTTAGCCAGAATAAGCCCTTATGATACACTGTAATACTAAAACTAAAAGAGGATATAAGCCTAAGTTTCGGCATTGGTATGTCATAGCATGCCGCTACACTAATTAAAGATTGAGCAAAATGCATTGTGCTCCTCCATTTCTTTTAATCTTTTGTAGGGGCTTGATTTATTATGTCCTTGGCTTTTCAGGATAGACACCCATGCTGCATAGCAGCACCAAATGAGGATAAAAATATTTATAAGCCAATCAATTTCCCCTTTTTAGAAAAGGGGGTTAGGGGGATTTGAATTTATTGGAAACCAATCGAGTCCCTCTTAATCTCCCTTTATCCAAAGTGAGAAAAATAAAAAAGATTGAGCTCAAGAGATTGCCACGTCACTCCGTTCCTCGCAATGACGATTTAGAGTTCCTTCTCCCTTGATAGGAGAAGGTGAGGATGAAAACCAAAGATTCGACATGCCATGGCATGTCGCTACATACAATGAAGACCGGATGCAACAAATCAAGCTCATGGTTTTTCAGGCTTAAACCTCATGCCACTTCGTGTCCTTGTCCAGCGAGCATAAAACTCGACATGCGTTATGGCTTTTTAGATAGCCTTTCTTGCATAAAAGGTGGGAGAGCAAAAGCTGCCCGATGGATTTCTGGAGTGTAATAACGAGTTGGGAAAGAGAGTTTTTTAAAGCTGGCTGCGGGATCCTTTCCTTTTGATGCAATCATATAGGTCCAAATGCCGCCGGGATAGGTTGGAACTAACCCCCAATACACCTTTACCAGGGGAAACATATTTAAACTTTCCCAATGTCTCTGCTCTCTTTCTGGTTGGAAAAAAGGCGGCTCTATTTGTGAAACCAAAACACCATCTTCACTAAGGTGATCATAGACGCTCTGAAAAAATTCTTTTGAAAACAACGGTTCAGCGACACCAGAAGGCAGTGGATCGGTGGAATCCATAACAATAACATCAAATATTTCCTCTGATAAAGCTAAATATTTAACAGCATCTTCCACTAAAACTTCTAATCTTTGGTCATTCCAGTTTCCTAATTCTGGCAGAAATTTGCGGCTTATTTCAATAACAGCGGAATCTATATCAACTAACTTCACTTTTTTAACCGGATGCTTTAAAACTTCTCTTGATGCACCACCATCACCACCTCCTACAATGAGAATCTTTTTTGGTTGTGGATGAGTTAGTAATGCTGGGTGGATCAACATTTCATGATACATAAACTCATCTTTTTCAGTGGTTTGAACAATATCATCTAATAATAAAACTTTCCCATAGAGGTAGGAATCAACAACTTGAATTTTCTGGTAGAGTGAATTTCCCAGAAAGAGGGTTTCTTTAATTTCCAAACCCAAACGATAATGAGGAATATAGTCTTCATAATACCAAAGAGCCATTTCTCAATTAATCCCCCTTTCTAATTCGGCAATTTTGACATCTTCAGGATGAAAATATTTTTTAATTAAAGGTAAACTTTGACTTGGTTCGCTACTGGCTTTTAGAAATATGTCCATGGAAGCAAATTGGTATTCTGGCCAAGTGTGAACCGCTATGTGAGATTCGGGCATTATCATAAGAGCGCTAAGACCATGCGGGTGGAATTGATGAACTTTTAGGACTAATATCTCACTTCCAAATAGGTGGGCAGCATTGGTTAAAAAATCTTCCATGAGCTCAGCATCATTTAAAAAAGATGAATTTATTATCTCTATCATGAGATGTTTGGCCAAATATTCTTTTTCCATTTTATCACCTCATCTTACCTTAACAACATTTTAATCTTAAAAAGACCGTCTCCCGTTTTATTCCTCATCCCTGGTAAGAGAAATCCTTCTTTTCCTCTTCCTAAGTGGGAATTTTCTTTTTCATATTTCTCTCCCTGGTAGGAGAGTTCTCTTTCTTTTTTCTCTCTCCTAATGTGAGATGGTTAAGGTGAGGGGGAAACATGGTTATTTCTTTCAAACTTTGATTTCAAAACACCAAACCTGGATATCAATTCAGGTTTTTTTACTCTCATTCCACTTTCTCTCACCAAGGGAGCAGATAAAGATGAGCATATTTTATACCTTATCAAATTGAATATTTATTTATCATCTTGTGATGATTCATTTAACCGAGCTGCTAACAACATTCTTCCGGTGTTCTTTCCTTCTTTACGGTAGGAGTAAAATAAATCGGTGAAGCAAGAAGTACAATAATTCATATTCTCAATATTTTTAAGGGAAACTCCTGCCATCACGAGGTCAGAAATTATCAATCCCCTTAAATCAACCATGGCTTTCTGCTCGGAAATCGGATGAACAAATTGAGCAGAGGTAATAGATCTTTTTTCAAACTTATCACTCACTTCTTTCCCGACTTCAAAACAACAAGAACCAATACCGGGTCCTATGCCAATGAAAATATTTTTAATCGAACTATTCATGAATTCTATGATGCATTGTAGTGCTTTTAAATGAATATTTTGCTCGACTCCCCTCCACCCAGCATGAATAACAGCGATCACATTCACCGATGGTTCAAACATAAGTATCGGAAAACAATCAGCGACTAATATTCCGATCCAGACATTCATTTGGTTGGTTATTATTGCATCTGCTTCGAATTGCTTTTTATTAAGCAATAAATTTTCGTTTTTAACGACTTGTATCTTAGAACCGTGAACTTGTTTGGGGAGTATGAAATTGAATTGATCCGATTGATTACTTTTGAGAAAATACTCTTGACCCTGATTGGTAGTGATATCTCTTTCATAATGTCGAGTGGTTAAACAGTGAGTGAGCTGAGAAAAAAGCTTTAAAGTTTTAAAGCAAAGAATTCTTAGCATTAAATTGTATCATCTGTTTGATTTTTCATTCGAATAATCCGAGCAGGCACACCGGCAGCAATAGCATTTGGTGGAAGGTCTTTATTAACCAGAGAAAAGGCGGCAACCGTTGTATTATCTCCAATTTCCACACCAGCTAACACTAACGAACAAGCTCCAATCATGACATTTTTTCCGATTTTTACTTTCCCGGTACGAAACTCCTTGATAAGAAATTCATGGGTCAAAATAGTAGTTCGGAATCCTAAAATACTGTTTTCTCCAATTTCTATCAACTCGGGAAAAAAACAATCGAGTACAACCGCCAAGGCTAAGCTGGCACTTTTATGAATTTTGGCTCCTAATGCTCGATATAAAAGGGTTTTTAGGCGTAATGAAGGAGAAAATCCAAAAATAAATATGACCAAGGTATTGAGAATAACCAGAAAAGGATTCTTCACTTTATACCAATAATAAAGACTATTGTTTTTATTAACTTTTAAACGGACTTCAGTTCGCCGCGAACCCATTGTTGTCTCCATTTTATTAAGAATAAAGATAAGAAGAAAACATTCACAAATATATTTTGAGCGATAATGGCGTTAATGCGAGGATCATGAATCATATAGTTTAGATGGGCGGTTGGATAGGTATTCAGCCAATAATCAAAATAGTCATTAACAAATAACCACCCTATTATGACGAATATGATCCCGAGCGTCCATTTTTTAACAAATGGATAAATCAATAAGGATTGTAGAGCCATAATTGCGTGTAAAAAAACCAACAACCAGTTTAGTGAGCTCAGCTGGAAAGTTAAAGTTATATTTCCGAACAATGGAATCGCCGTATGAACACCAGCGGGGAGAAACATTTCTGAAAAAAGAGGTATAGTTAAAATTGTCCAAAGACCGTATTTAACCGTATTAGTAATAACTAGCAAGTTTAGAAAATCATTGGATTTTTTGTGTTTAATGAGGATGAAGGCAACTATGAAAAGACTATCATATAGAGGACAATCAGGGACAAAGATCCATTTATACCAAGGTGTAGCAAAAAATTGTTCCCAGTAAAAATAGTATCCATAAATTGCACTGATTATATTTCCAATAATTATAAATATGTAAAGTGGCTGAACATCGTAAAATACATCTACCAGTCGTTTTTTCATGATGAAGTATTATAACATAGAAACCTTACTGGATTAACTAAAACTTGATATATTATAATTTTTCTCAATAAATTGTTCCTTGAAAGAATTGTTATTTATTTATTCTTTTTGTTTTGGATTTGAATTTGGCATTCATCCCCTTTCATGAGAGTGTTTTCATTATAACGGTTTGAGAAAAGTATTTACATCATTATTTGGTGCAATGAAAGCAGTATGGGGATCTATCTTTTCCTTTCATTAAAACATCCTTAAAAAAGAAAATAGCGTAGAGAGAATTCATCTCTACGCTATTATTTATCTACCTTTATACTGGTGGAGGCGGCGGGAGTTGAACCCGCGTCCGAAATTCATGAATCCAATAAGCCTACGAGTGTATCCTCAATTTTGAGTTATCGCCAGTCATCGATCCTTGAGGCGGGGACCTGATAACCCACTATCCCAGGTTTTTCTTATTTCCGGTACCCAGGCGCTTCCGGAAACCAGTCCGCTGATCGTCACCTCTTCAGCTTAGCGAACGGTGGGCTGAGAGATGTGCTGCCTAATTAGGCAGCGTATGCCAAATTATCGTTGGCGTTTAATCGTTTCCACCTTTTTACGAGCCCCGGTGGAGACCTCGACTCGCCTTATTGAACCCATCCGAATCCCGTCGAAACCATTTCGCCCCCATATCGGATTCATTCTCGATACTTTTGAGCTCTGTGTAGTTCTCTTTCCTGTTCTCGATCTTGAATTTCTTGTCGTCGATCATACAGTTTCTTTGGTTTGACCAAAGCAATTTCGACTTTTGCTCTTCCTCTATCATTAAAGTATAAACGAATCGGAACGATTGTCAAACCCTTCTGTTCGGATAACGATGACCAACGTATCGATTCTTTTTTATGTAATAACAATCTTCGACTCCGTAACGGATCATGATTGTATAAATTCCCAAATACATAGGGAGAAATGTGGAGATTCATTAACCACAACTCTCCATCTTTTCCCCGACAAAAGGCATCGGTCATATTGACTAAATGATTTCTGAGAGATTTGACCTCGGTCCCTTTGAGTTCGATGCCAGCTTCTAAGGTATCAATGATTTGATAAAGATGTCGTGCTTTTCGGTTTTCAGCAATGATCTTCATTTTAAGTTAAACCTTTTTTTACTAATTTTATTCCTTTAAACCTTATTTTTCTCTTTAGTTACAACATTTACTATTATATAAGAAATTATTTTATTCTTTATAGAACAGCATTATAGGTTTACGTCTATTAATCATTTGAAGTTTCAAATCTTTATCATTTTTAAAACCTAAAATTATTATTCTATTCAAAAAATCCCGGAATGATTAATAAACACGTCATCGTGAGGCTTCGTATTCAAAAGTCGTGAGGACCTCATCCTTTTTATTGTTTTACAAAAATTTTTCTAAATGAGATTGCCACGTCACTTCGTTCCTCGCAATGACGGAGCAGTAAAAAACCCAAATCCCCCCTAACCCCCTTTTCTAAAGGGGGAAATTGATCGATATACAATTTTTTCATTGTCATCTGGCGTTGCAAAGCAGCATGAAGATTTATCCTTGAAATACAGCGATCAATGAAGAGTGATTTTTCTTTACCGGGTCCTTCGATTACTTACATAAACAATCAGCAGGGCAAAGAGGACGATTCCAAACCCCAACCATTTTCCGGCATCTCCCCAACCCATTGCGATCAAGAGATTAGTGAGGGTTTGTAAAAAAATGGCTCCTAAAATAACTCCAAAATAATTGCCGTCGCCACCGGTTAAAGAAACACCACCAACCACTGCAGCAGCAATACTGGGCATAACATAATTCGAACCCATATCTTTGAAAGCGATCCCCATATTACCAATTAATAATAATCCTATCAGGCTGGCTAATACTCCACTGATAGTAAACGCAATGCATCTCACCAACTTGACATTAAAACCACTAAGATAGGCGGTTCTTTCATTAGACCCAACTCCAAAAAGTATCATACCTAATTTAGTTTTATTCAATACAATCATGACTAAAATAGTGAGAGTTATTAAAATAAACACCACATTCGGAAAACTACCGGTCGATTTCGCAGCAATAATGGTCAAAACTGGTGATGGTTTTCCAGTGATATTTCTTCCAGCGGTATAAACGTTAATAATACCCTGAAGAATATTAGCCATGGCCATGGTAACAACTAACGGAGGTAGTTTTAAATAGGCAGTTAACAATCCGTTAGAGAGACCAACGGCAATTCCAAAAGCTAAAGCAACGATAATTGCCAACCATAGATTTCCATTTTGTCCATCCATCATACTAGCAGTGAATACCGCCGTCATAGTAGCCATATATCCTACTGACAAATCTAAACCACCACCTCCGGCAGCAATGACAATCATTTGACAGAGGGCAAAAAAAGCAGTAAATGAGGCAAGCTTTAAAGTCAATAAAACCTGATCCACTCTTAAAAAGTTGGATAAAATAATTTCACCCAAAACAAAGAGAAGGATGATTAAGATAAAAGCGACTACCACTTTCTTATATTTTTCAAAAATTATCAGAGGTATTGACTTCGGTCGGTTTAGTTCAACTCCCATTTCTTCTCTTCTCCTCAAGCTCTTTCTCTGTTATACAGAGTATAAGCAATTGGTCCAGCAATGGCGATGATAACTATTAAACCAGAAACCAGAGTCTGGTAAGCATTGGGGATATTTGCAAAAAATATAATCTTATTAACAAAACTCATAATCAATGCTCCAACCAAGGCAAAATAGACGCTTCCACGCCCACCGGTCAAAGCAATTCCTCCAACAACTGCTGAGGCTATTGCTCTCAAAGTCAGAGGGTCTCCCATCCGGGCATCTCCCGACTGATTTTGGCCTACAAAAAACAAAGCTGCTAAAAAAATGAAAATTGAATTGATAACACAAGCCATCAATTGGATTTTAGCTGTATTAATTCCACTGGCATACGCACTGTCATTACTGCTTCCCACTGCATAAATATATCGCCCAGTTTTGGTTTTGCTAATAATGAACCAAAGAAAACAAGCAATTAAAATGAGGATTAAGGCTGGCGGAATATAATTACCAAATTTCTTCAAAATTTCTGGTGCCCCTTGCACTGCATTGAAATTATAAAAGCCCTTAAACCAATCAACCGATTCTCCACCGGGAGTAGGCCTTAAGAATAAAGCTATCCCCAGCCACATATAAGACGTGGCGAAGGTTACAATAACCGGAGGGATTCTTAAATATCCAATCCCGATTCCATTGATAACTCCAACTAATATTGCCACGCCTAATGTAATAATCAATGCATAAATTCCAGTTACTGGATCGTTCTTCTTCATAACCGTTGTTAAGACACAAGTAAAAAGTGAGAGCGCTGAACCTGCCGAGAGATCTAAACCACCAGATATAATAACGACTGCTCCACCCATGGTAAGAAGTATTAAAGGCATAAAAGCGTTGATATTTCGAACAATGGCTTTAATTTCGAAAAAATTCTTTTGTAGAACAGCGGTTATAGTAAACATCACAATGAGAATTAATAAATTGGAGTATTCAGGCTTAAATATACTCTTGATGAAGGAAGTATTTGGTTCTGCTTTAATTATTTTGCTCATTCCCTTCTTTTCACGCCCTATCTTTTATTTTATCCTCATTGAACTAGCCACAATAGCTTCATCAGTTATTTCATCACCCTCAAGTGTTGCTACGATTTGGCCTTCATACATGATTAATATTCTATCGCAGTATTGGATTAATTCTTCATTATCACTCGCATATAATATAACACTCATTTTTGTATCGCGAACCTGGTTGACGATAAATTGATAGAGATCTCTTTTTGCTCCTACATCTACCCCCTTCGCCGGATCGGCTAATAAGAGAACGTTGGTATCAAAAGATAACCATTTCCCGACTACAACTTTTTGTTGGTTTCCGCCGGATAGGGTTTCAACCGGCATATCAATGTTCGAAGTTTTAATAGAAAGGACATCAATCACTTGTTCACATTCATTCCGATATTTTTTGAAAGGAACAAACAAAGGGTGTTTTTGGTTCCCCATTTTCGGGAAAATCATATTATCAAATACCGAATGATTTAAAAATAAACCTTCTAAATGCTTATCACCGGGAACGAGTAAAATCCCATTTTTTATTGCATTAGCTGGTTTATTCAATCGGATTTTTTTATCCATAATGGTTGCTTCACAACGTAAACCAGGAAAACTCCCAGCTAGTGCCAACATCAGTTCGTGCTGTCCTTGACCAGCCAACCCCCCAATTCCCAAAATTTCTCCTTTTTTTAAATCAAAGGAAATATCTTTTAAAATTTTTCCATAATTTAAATTATTTATTCGAAGGACAACTTCATTGGTATTCTCACTTACTTTTTTTTCACTGGATACTTTTTGGGTTTCCCCGGTAATATAACTCACAATTCTTTCTGGATCTCTTTCATCTTCAGCAAAATCGATGTTCGCTACGTTTTCTCCATTTCTAAAAATGGTTACATCATCACAGATTTCCATAACTTCCCATAGACGATGGGAAGTAAAGATCATTGCTACTCCCTTCTGGGCTAAACTTTTCATAGAAATAAAGAGGCTTTTTACTTGAGCTTGTTCTAAAGCTGCGGTTGGCTCATCAAGAATGAGAAGCTTGGGGTCTTCAGAAATTGCTTTGGCTATTTCAACGATTTGCATCTCTCCAGGGTTCAATTCACTTATTTTTTTGTTGATATCCAAGTCTGGGAGAAGTTGGCTTAAAATTTTTTTTGAGAGTTCTTTGGCATGGATATTGTCTAAAAATATTCCATTTTTTTGTTCAGCACCCAGCACAATGTTTTGCCATACGGTTAAATCCGGTACTAAGCTTAGATTTTGGAATACCATAGAGATTCCATCTTTCCTGGCTTCGCTGGGATTGCGGTATTTTACTGATTTACCATTATAAATTATTTCTCCTTCATCGGCAGAATAAACACCGGTAATAATCTTGGAAATAGTGCTTTTCCCCGAACCATTCGCTCCTAAAAGACCAGTAATTCGTCCCTGATAACAGCGCAAATTTCCATCGGAAAGAGCAACAACTCCTCCAAATCTTTTTTTAATACCTTTGGCTTCCAGGACTAACACAGCCATCACTCACCTTATAAAATATAAAAAACTTTTTTTCCCACTAGGGGGGGTCAAAAACACTAGCCTCCCCCCCCTTTTTAACTCACTAATCAGCTATGAAACTGGATTTTTTACTCAAAAAGTTCGGCAACTTGATCTTCTGGCATAATTTCGCTTAATAAGAAATCATCGGGCTGATCTTTCAGGAGCTCCCAGCCTTCATCGAAATTATCATCGGTAATAAACATCCCAACTTTGTAGAAATAGGTATTGTCAACTAATATTCCTGGTTTAAAATTCTTTCCATTATAAAGCTGTAATGCCATACGGAAAGCCGTCCCGCCGATTCCTGGAGGATTCGGTTGAGCACAAGCTTTGAAATCAGCACCCTGGTCTCTTAATTTCTTCCATTCTTTAAAGAAAGCGGTTCCAGGATCACCAAACATGACTTTGGGAAGCTTGTTGGCATCAAGGAAGGCCGATAAAACACCAAAAGCCATACCATCCTGGGTAAACACTGCATCAATTTGCTGACCAGAACCGATAATCTGTGTTGCCACTTCTTTCGCTTTGGTTTGATCCCAACCACCAGTTGTGTTGGCTATTAATTTAATGTCCGGGTATTTTTTCAAAACATCATCGGTTGCTCGAATTCGATCGTTATTTGCTGGATGACCATCCAAGCCGTAAATTTGGATAGCATTCCCTTTTTGCAGTGTTGAACAAATGTATTCAGCATTCTTGGTATTCCATGCATAGTGGTCCAACGTAACATTGAGAACGTTAGGAGCGGTAACGGTGGCATCGTAGGCAATAACTAAGATTCCTTCATCCTGAGCTTCGCTGATGACACCATTCAGGGCGTCTGGTGAATTAGGGTTAACCATAATGATATCTACACCTTGGGATATAAAATCACGCAGGATGTTCGCTTGCTCAGTTGCATCACCATTAGTTATATTGTTGACAATTTTATAATCTGCAATTTTACCGGCAGCTTTATATTCATTCCCTACTTCTTCCAAAGCTGCAATCATGATATTTCGCCAAGAAGTACCTGATGAACCAGTAGAAATACCTACCACTGGCGGTTCCTGAGCAAAACTTCCAACTGAAAATGCAAAAACCAATCCAAAAGCTACTAAGAGAGTAACGAGCTTTGATATTCTTTTAATCATAATAGTAACCTCCTCTTAATTTAAAATCTAAAAAGAACGAACTTCTTCATTCTCATCTATATTTTTCTTCTATTTCACCTCCCTCTTCAGTAAATATTATCATAGAATAAAACTTATGAATTATTTTAAACCACATACTGATTGAGGTACTGCTTGCTTAAAATCAATGATTTTTTTCGAGAATCTAAGGAATCTTCAAAAGACCGATCTTCCACTTCTACGCAGACACTGCCTTGGTAACCAATATCAGTGAGAGCAGAAACGAATTTCCCCCAGTTTACATCTCCCAACCCTGGTAGTTTAGGTGCATGAAACTCCAAAGGCGTAGCCAGAATTCCAACCTCATCTAATTTATTTTGAAAAACTTTAGCATCTTTAATGTGAGCGTGGAAAATTTTGTCCTTAAACTCATAAATAGGTTTTATATAATCAATCTGCTGCCAGAGCAAGTGGGAAGGATCATAATTCAAGCCAAAATTATCACTTTTTATTTCTTCAAACATTCTTCTCCAAATCGCTGGAGTAGTTGCCAAATTATTTCCCCCTGGCCACTCGTCATTGGTAAAAAACATGGGACAATTTTCAATTCCAATCATTATTTTACTTTGTTCAGCGTGTTTTATAATTGCTGGCCATACTTTTTTGAAGATTTTAAAATTTTCTTCAATATTCTTATTCTTATCTTTCCCAACAAAGGTATTCACATTTTTGAGTCCGAGTTTTGCTGCTGCGGTAATGACTTTCTTAATGTGTTCAATATAATATTTCCTTTTTTCTGTGTCAGGATCAAGAGGATTAGGGTAATAGCCCAATGCTGATATTTCAACATTCTTCTCCCTAGCGTATTTTTTTATTGATTTGATCTTTTGTTCATCCAAATCATTAACATCAATATGGGTAACACCAGCATATCTTCTTTCTGCCTTTCCCTTTGGCCAACAAAGCATTTCAACACAGGTATATCCATTAATGGACGCAAAATCAACCACTTCTTCAAAACTTAAATCGGATAAAATCGCACTGACAAAACCAAGTTTAAACATAGATATCTATCCTCCTCACCGATGCCACGATCCGTGATTAATATTTAGACTATATTCAGTGAAGTTTAAAATAATTACTTGAGATTGTTCAAATAAAAGTCACTTTTTCATTGAAATAAGGCTAAGGGGGGCTTACTTCTTCTTTTCAACAATTCAAACCCCCCTCAACCCTTTTCATAAAACCATTTTAATGAATAAAAGATTTTATTTCTATATCATATCCTTTTCATCAACTGTTTGATAATCCCTATAGAATTGGCATGATTATTTCATCTGAAGTTTTACATCATAAGGTAACGCACGGGAAAGAGCATTGTTCGCATTCATAAAAACGTCTCCATCTATCATTAATCCGGCATTGGCACCATCAGTCATTGCCCCTCGTACGTTTCTGACTAAATTAGAATCACCCATGTTAACGACATTGAGGCCGGCTGCCAGCAAACTATCATATAGTTCGGTATTTGGTTCGGTTTTTGCTAATACGACAGTGTCTATAGCAATGGTTTCTTTTTCAAAAACATCGTTCATCAGGACTACTTCACCATCTTTGATTTCAACAACGGTGGTATTGAGACGTATTTCAACTGGATATTTGAAGGCTTTTTCTTCTAGCCCTTGACCATTCCCACCGTTAAATCGCATCATCATAACTTCACGATGAATTGGTTCGATATTAGGAGCAACTTCTTTATCTTCAGTAACGTAAATAACTTCTTTGCCTCTCAATGCCAAGGCTTCAGTGGTATCGGTAGCCGCATAATGATTTCCCCAGACCAAGACTTTCTGACCAATCTTAACCGCTTTGACTATTCTTTCTTTCGGCCAATATTCACAATTTTTCTTTGCACAGCGAAGAACGTCTTCAAATTTTATTGCTTTTTCCGCACCGGATATATCAGGAACGACCGTCTTGGCACCGGTCCCACACAAAACAACATCGAATTTTCTGAGTTCATCCAGACTTGCAACTGTATTGAGCCTTACTTCAACCTTTAATGCTTTGATTTGTTCCCGAATCCAATCCATATACCATTTCATTTTCGATTTAGGAGGAACCATACAACAGGTTCTTAAAATTCCCCCTAATTCATCCTCTTTCTCAAAAAGGGTGACTTGATGTCCTCTCAAGGTAGCAATTCTAGCTGCTTCCATTCCGGCAATTCCACCACCAACCACAGCGACCTTCATCTTAGTTGATGCCGGTTTTAAATCTAAGAATCTTTCGTCGCCAATAGCTGGATTTACTGCACATCGCATTTCTCTTTTAATATAAAGCGACTCTTTCCAACATCCAATTAGACAGGAAATGCATTTTCTAATTTCCTTGACTTTTCCCGCTTTGGCTTTATTCGCCCAATAGGGATCGGCGATCATTTGTCTCGATAATCCAACCATGTCGGTTTTTCCTTCGGCAATGATTTTATCGCAATATTCAGGAGTACGCAGGGTATGGCTGGTTATAACCGGAATCTTTACCGCTTTTTTAATTGCCTCGGCAGTATATGTATTCCATCCTTCTTCGTAATACATTGGGTCCATGGTCGGACCAGCAGCTTCAAAGATACCAGCGCTGATATCCAAAAATGCCACTCCAGCTTTTTCTAACTCTTTGGCGATTTCAATCGATTCATCCAGGGTTCGGCTCCCGGGCATCCATTCTTCTCCAGAATATCTCACTCCGATAGGGAAACTTGGACCACATTTATACTTTATCCGGCTGATAATTTCCAAAACAAACCGCATTCTATTCTTTAATGGACCTCCAAAACGGTCATTTCTTTTATTGGTATAGGGGCTTAAAAATTGAGCGATCATATAGCCATGTGCACCATGAAGCTCAACCATATCAAATCCAGCTTGTTGGATTCTCCAGGCTGCTTCAGCAAATTTCTCGATTAAATCATAGACTTCCTCGATGTCCATTCCTCGAATGTCTTTTCCTTTCGC
>Ga0334887_1001788_pt1 | contig 26581 bp, 25 predicted proteins | sample GraSluR1_MG_10_FD_207217 | JGI IMG/M metagenome (GOLD analysis project Ga0334887, IMG submission 207217) | Sludge microbial communities from methane-producing bioreactor in Wageningen University, Netherlands - Granular Sludge_18_07-R1 | ecosystem: Engineered > Bioreactor > Anaerobic >...
CAGCGGCTTCCAGAGCCACGGGAACCAGGGTTCCAACCGCAACGATCAGGGCGTCGGTTCCCTTCCTTATGATCTGCCCACTGCCCATCTCAGGGCAGGCCGGCGGCGGCGCCACCCTTTCGGGCTCAAGACCCCGGGGGTAACGGATTGCCGTGGGCCGGTCCAGCCTGGCGAGGCAAAGCCGGAGAAGGGCTTCCAGCATGGGGCAGTCACGGGGGGCCGCCAGCGCCGTTCCGGGAACCTGGCGGAACATGGCGATGTCGTGAACCCCGTGATGGGTGGGGCCGTCGGCTCCCACGATTCCAGCCCTGTCCAGGGCGAAGAGCACCGGAGCCTTCTGAAGCGCCGCGTCGTGCACCAGCTGGTCGAAGGACCTCTGGAAGAATGAGCTGTAAATGGCCACCACCGGTTTCAGACCCCCGAAGGCGAGCCCGCAGGCGAAAGTGACCGCGTGCTGTTCCGCTATTCCCACATCGAAGAACCGGGTTGGATACGCCTTGGCGAAGGGAGTGAGACCGGTGCCGTCAGGCATGGCGGCGGTGATGGCGGCAATGGAATCATCGGACTCGGCCATATCCACAAGCACCCGGCCGAACACCGAGGTGAAGCTCTCCCCGGGAGTGGCGGCGGAAGCCCCGCTTATCCCGTGAAATCCCACGGGTTCGCACTCCGCCGGGTGGTATCCCTTGCCTTTTTTTGTAACCACATGCACCAGAACCGGGCCCTTCAACTCCTTTACCCGGGAAAGCACGGCTATAAGCAGTGGAATGTCGTGACCGTCAACCGGGCCGATGTAGCGAACCCCGAACTCGTCGAACACATTGACGGGGTTGATTATGGTCTTCTTCACCGCGGCCCCGGCGTAACCCGCCGCCCGGCGAACGGTGTCGCCCACGGTGGGCAGCTTGCCCAGGGTGTTCCACACCTCGTCCTTCAGCCAGTTGTATCGAGGGTCGGTAATGAGCTTTGTGAAATGCCGGCTCAGCGCGCCCACATTGGGGGAGATGGACATCCGGTTGTCGTTGAGTATCACAGTCATGTCGGTGTGAAGGTGGCCAAGGTTGTTCAACCCCTCAAATGCCAGACCCGCGGTCATGGAGCCGTCGCCGATAACCGCCAGAACCCGGTGGGCCTCATGGCGAAGGTCACGGGCCAGGGCGAACCCCAGGGCTGCGCTGATGGAGGTTGAACTGTGCCCGGTGCCGAAGCAGTCGCAGGGGCTCTCATCCCTCCTGGGAAAGCCGCTGATGCCGCCGCTCTGCCGCATCGTGTGAAACCTGCTTCTTCTGCCTGTCAGCAGCTTCCAGGGGTAGGTCTGATGACCCACATCCCACACAACTTTGTCAACAGAGGGATCGTACACGGAAAGCAGCGCCACCGTGAGTTCCACAACACCCAGGCTGGATGCCAGATGCCCGCCGGTGCAGCATACCACATCGATTATCCGCCGGCGAATCTCCTCGGCAAGCCTGGTTCTCTCTTCGGGTTCGAGGGCAACCAAATCACCGGGGCTTCTTATCCTGTCAAGAATGGTGCCCATCATTTCCTCCTCAGGGGAAGATAATCGCAGAGCAGCGATACTGCCCTCCAGTCACCGTCCAAGCGCTGAAAATCCGCGGAGAGCCCCCGGGCTTCATCCGACGCCCTGTCGCAGGCGCCCTGAATTCCCAGGGAAGTCACCGGGTTCCACTTGCCACGGGAGGCGTCCTTGCCCACCGCCTTCCCCATTTCACCCGATGAACCGGTGACATCCAGAATATCGTCTGTAAGCTGGAAAAGAAAACCGAGCCGGTCACCCAGTGAGGACAGCCGGCTGAGAACATCACTGTCCGCGCCGGCGCTCATGGCGCCAAGCTTCAGAGAAACCCGCAGAAGAGCGGCGGTCTTGCCGAGAACCATCCGGGTTATCCAGGCCTCATCCGCCTCCGGAGGGGGGAACATGTCCATGTATTGGCCCCCGACGAGAAAACCGGCCCCGGACCCGGAAGCCAGGCAGGCAACCATGGCCCGGATAGTTTCGGGGCTTCCGGGTGTTCTGGCCAGGGTTCTGAATGCCTCCACCAGAAGCCGGTCTCCCGCCAGAATCGCCGAGGCCTCACCGGCGTGCCGGTGAAGGGTGGGAACGCCCCTCCGGGTGTCGTCATCGTCCATCGAGGGCAGGTCGTCATGAACCAGTGAATAGGTGTGAACCATTTCCACCGCGCAACCCGCGGGAAGCGCCCGGTCCGGGTCACCCCCCAGGGCCAGACAGGCCTCGCGAACCAGGAAGGGCCGAAGCCGCTTGCCCCCCGCCTCAAGGGCGTAACGGCAGTGGGCGGGAAGCGATGTGCCGTCACGGTGCATTTCGAGGCCGGCAAGGCCGTTTTCCACCCAGGAGGCGGCGTCTTTCAGCCGGCTTTCCAGAAATGGATCCATCACAGCGCCCCCCCACCGTGAAAGGCGTTCATCACCTGGCCGTTTCGGATGCCCGAACCTCGCGGATTACGGTGACCTTTATCTGCCCGGGGTATTCCATCTCGCTTTCGATCCTTCTCGCCACATCCCGGGCCAGATCAGCGGCGCCCATGTCGTCGATCTGTTCAGGTTTCACCGCTATTCTCAGCTCACGGCCCGCCTGAATGGCGTAGGACTTGCCAACCCCCTCGAAGGAATCCGCTATGGCTTCCAGCTTGTGAAGACGGCGGATATAGAGTTCAAGGGTCTCCCTCCTTGCCCCGGGCCGGGCGCTGCTCACCGCGTCCGCGGCCTGAACCAGCACAGCGTAGAGGCTGTTGGGTTCGATCTCCTCGTGATGGGCGCCGATGGCGTTGCATATCAGCACCTGCTCGTCGTACCTCCGGGCCAGCTCCATGCCCACTATGGCATGGGAACCTTCCAGTTCCTGGTCGGTTGCCTTGCCTATGTCGTGAAGAAGCCCCACCCTTCGGGCGATGCCTGGGTCCAGCTTCAGTTCGCTGGCCATGAGGCCGCAGATGTGGGCCACCTCAAGTGAGTGCTGATACATGTTCTGGCCGTAGCTGGTTCGGTATCTCAAGCGCCCGAGATGCCTGATAAGCTGGGAGTGAAGCCCGGGAACATTGGCCTCAAGGGAAAGTTCGTTTCCCAGCCTGCGGATGTTCTTGTCCATGTCCGCCTGAATCTTCTGCACCACGCCCTCGATACGCCCCGGGTGAATCCGGCCGTCGGTTATCAGCTTCTCGAGGGACTGCCTCGCGACTTCCCGGCGCACCGGGTCGAAACAGGAGAGCACCACCGCTTCCGGGGTGTCGTCTATCACCACATCCACGCCGGTGGCGTTCTCGAAAGCCCTGATGTTCCGTCCTTCCCGGCCGATTATCCTTCCCTTCAACTCGTCGCTGGCAAGGTTGACCACCGAAACGCAGTTCTCCACCACATGGTTCGCGGCGCACCGCTGAACCGATGTGGAAAGTATCATGGTGGCCTTCTCCTCCGCGCCCCGCTCCGCCTCTTCGATGATTCCCCGGGTTATCCTGGCGGCCTCGTGCCTGGCCTCCTCCCTGAGGTTGGCGAGAAGCAGGTTCCGGGCTTCCTCCCGGCTGAGCATGGAGATTTCCTCAAGCCTCTGGTTGTGTTCTTCCAGAAGTTTGCTTGCCCTCTGATGCTTGGCGTTCAGAGCCTGCTCCCGCTCGGCGAGAACGGTTTCAAGGCCTTTCAGGGATTCAGCCCTGGCTTCCTGGGCTTCCCCCTGTCTGTGAATCTGTTCCATTTGCCTGTTCAGGCTGTTTTCCCGGCGATCATGCTCGGACTGGCTCTGTCTCAGCCTTTCAAGCTGGGCAGCCCTCTCCGACGCGATGATCTCCCTGCCCTCGAGCAGGGCTTCCTTCTTGATGGTCTCCGCTTCACGCCTGCCCTCGCCGAGTATCCGTTCAACTTCGGAAAGGGCGCCCTTGCGTTCCCTGGCAACCAGGGTCTTGTGAAGGATGAAACCCAGGAAGAACGCGAGAACAACCGCAACAGACCCGATCAGGTACTGCATCGCACACCCCCGTTCAGGCGCAGGTGTTCTTTATAAAATCGAAAACCCTCCGGCGCTTTATCAGCGCGACCCCACGGCCCTGCGCACACCGCTATGGGCGTCGGGTTTCCGCTGTGTCAGTTCTCGCCGGACGCGTTGCCTGAACTGGAGGGGGTGACCACCCTGTCCTCGATGGCGGCCGGTTCCCGGGTAGCCGGGCGAGGTGTATGCGCGCCGCCGCGATTCAGGGCGTTTTCTATTCTTTCCGCCAGGGAATTCAAAATGCGGGCCTGGTTGCTCCGATCCTCATCCAGGCTCTTTTCAAGCCTGAACAACTCGTCGGTTATGTTGAGAGCCGCCAGAATGGCCACCTTGGAAGTGGAGGCCATTGTGATGTTATCCGTCATCTCCCGCATGCGCATATCAACGAAATGGGCGATTTCCGCCACATATGTGGGGTCGCCATCTCCACGGATGGAGTATTCCCGCCCGTATATGTTCACCCTTGTGCTTTCCGGACGGTCGGTCATTCGTTTTGCGCTCCCTACTGCCGGTCCACTCTCTCCAGTTTCACAAGCAGCGCCTCCAGCCTTTGCTTGATCTCCTGCCTCTCCCGCAGGAGTCTGGCGCTGTGAAGACGAAGCAGCTTGTATCCCTCGGGATCTCCCTCGCCGCTTCGGTGTTCCAACCGGTGCTCCAGCTCGGTTACCGCCGATGCCAGCCTGTCCCTCTCCTCGGTGGTTTCAGTGAGTCTGAGAAGCAGGCGGTCAACGGCTTCCGTAAGCCTTTGCGAAGCGCCGGTCGCAGACACTTCCTCGCTACCCCAGTGCGGTTCTCGCCACTTCAACGACCTTGCCGAAGGCCTGTGGATCTCTCACCGCCATATCCGCCAGCACTTTTCTGTCCAGCGTGACCCCAGCCTGGGAAAGCCCGTTGATGAAGGTGCTGTAGGTCATTCCGTTCTCGCGCACCGCGGCGTTGATCCGGGTAATCCATAGTACCCTGAAATTGCGCTTCTTGTTTCTTCGGTCGCGGTACTGGTACTCGAGTGCCTTCCTGTTGGCTTCCGCGGCGACGGTGTAAAGCTTCCTTCTGCCGCCGAATTTGCCCTTGGCCTCTTTCATAACCTTTTTGTGCCGCTTGTGCCTGGCTACTGAAAACTTAACCCTGCTCATGGTTTTACCTCATCCGTTCTTAAGGCAGAAGCTTGCAGATTCTCTTGGTGTCCGGGCAGGATGCTATTCCGGGCTGGCGGAGATGCCTCTTGCGCTTGCTGCTCTTCTTGGTCTTGATGTGGCCGTTATGGCTGTGCCGTACCTTTATCTTTCCGGTACCTGTCTTGCCGAAGCGCCTCGCGGCGCCCTTGTGCGTTCTCATCTTGGGCATGTCATTCCTCAGCGTTCTGTGTCTTGGTCTGCTTCTCCCGCAGGGGGGCAAGAATCATCGACAGAAACTTCCCCTCCATCACGGGTTCCTTCTCTATTTGAGCCAGGTCGGACAGTTCTTCCGAAAGCCTGTTCAGAAGCTTGTGTCCCTGGTCCTGGTATACCAGCTGCCTTCCCCGGAAGACAACGGTGGCTTTAACTTTGCAGCGGTCTTCAAGGAACTCCCGCGCATGTTTCATTTTAAACGTGTAATCGTGCACATCTGTGTTGGGCCTGAACTTGACTTCCTTCAATCCGCCCGTGTTCTGCTTCTTGCGAACTTCCCTGGCCTTACGGTTTTCCTGGTACTTGAACTTGCCGTAATCCATTATCCGCGTAACGGGAGGGTCGCTGGATGAACTGATCTCGACCAGGTCAAGGTCAACTTCCGCCGCCATGTCCAGCGCCCGGGACAGGGCGACGACTCCAACATGATCACCGTTCTGATCGATGAGCCTCACGCTTTGGCTTCGAATCTCACCATTAACACGCGTAGTATCCCTGATAGCCGCTACCTCCGTTCTTTAAATGATGGCTTAGCGCAATAATCGCATACAACCTTAAGGGCATCCTCCGGGGGCATTGCTCCCAGATCTCCCTGTCCGTGCCTTCGGAGCGAAACTGTTCCGTCCCTCTCCTCGTTTTCACCGAGGACAAGCATGAAGGGAACTTTCCGGGTCTCCGCGTCCCGGATTCTGTATCCTATGGTTCCGCTCCGGAGATCGGCGCTGCACCGCAGCCCCGCCTCCAGCCCGGCATTTTCCACCTTTCGGGCGTAATCATGCTGCGAGGAACCGATGGGTAAAATAACCATCTGAACCGGCGCAAGCCAACCCGGGAAGTCACCCGCATAATGCTCGATCAGGTTGCCAATAAACCGTTCTTCCGACCCGAACAGCGCCCGGTGTACCATGTACACCCTGTGCTCCCTGCCGTCGTCGCCAACGTAAACCAGGTTGAACCGGGACGGAATATTAAAATCGAACTGGATGGTTGGCCCCTGCCAGACCCTTCCCAGGGCGTCTCTCATCTTGATGTCCACCTTGGGGCCGTAGAAGGCCGCCTCACCCTTCACAACCCGGTATTCCTCGCCCATTTCATCCAGGGCTTCCGCCATGGCCGCCTCGGCCCTGGCCCACTCCTCCGGTGAACCGGCGTAGCGCTCCATGTTGTCCGGGTCGCAAAGAGAAAGCTCTATCTCGTAACCGAACTCGAAAAGCCGCAGGAAGAACAGGGCGAACCGGATAACCCCCTGTACCTCGCTCACCATCTGGTCGGCGGTGCAGAAGATGTGCCCGTCGTCAACGGTGAAGCCCCGCACCCGCATCAGCCCGTGAAGCACGCCGCTGCGCTCGCACCTGTAGACGGTGCCAAGCTCCGCCAGACGAAGCGGAAGCTCACGGTACGAACGCTTCTCGTTCTGGTAAATGATGATGTGACCCGGGCAGTTCATGGGCTTCAAGGCGTACTCGCCCTTCTCAACCTCGGTGAAGTACATGTTGTCGTGGTAGTACTCGTAGTGGCCCGAGGTCTTCCAGAGCTCCGCCGGGGCAATGTGGGGAGTTACAACCAGCTTGTAGCCCGCGAGCCTGTGGGCCTCTTTCCAGAAGCTCTCAAGCTCTTCCCGCAGGATGGCCCCGTTGGGAAGCCAGTAGGCAAGACCCGGCCCCCCGGAACCGCCCATGGCAAAAAGGCCGAGTTCCGGGCCAAGTTTCCGGTGGTCCCGGCGCTTCGCTTCCTCGAGAAGGGCCAGATGGTCTTTCAGTTCATCGGCGCTTCCGAAGGCGGTGCCGTACACCCTGGTGAGCATCGGCCGCTTCTCGTCTCCCCGCCAGTAAGCCCCGGCAACGGAAAGCAGAGCGGCATGCTTCAGAAAACCCGAAGAGGGAACATGGGGCCCCCGGCAGAGGTCCACGAAATCCCCCAGCCGGTAAAGGGAAACCTTTTCCCCCCGGTCGCCGATTTCCTGAAGGAGTTCGACCTTGAACTCCTCGCCCCTCTCCCGGAAGAACTCGACGGCCTCTTCCAGGGACATTTCCATCCGGATGAAGGGCAGATCCTCCCGAATCAGGCGTTTCATCTCCGCTGTCACATCCGGCAGCGCCCCCGCCCCGGGAAAACCCGGAATATCCATGTCGTAGTAGAAGCCATCGCGGATCGCCGGGCCTATTCCGAACCGGGTGCCCGGGTACAGGTTCTTCACCGCCAGAGCCGCCAGGTGCGCCGCGCTGTGCCTAAGAACTTCCATGCCCACATCGTCGGCGAATGTGATGATCCTGAAGGCGCCGGATACAACCGGGGCTCCCATGTCGAACATGGCGCCGTCTACGGAGAAAGCCAGCGCCCGCTTCGCCAGCCCCCGGGATATGGAGGCGGCGACCTGGGCGCCGGTAGTTCCCCGGGCAAACTCCTGTGAGTTTCCATCGGGAAATACCACCCTGACCATGTCAGCCTCCTTTCCGGCCTAAACCTTTGAAGTATACAGAAATGGTGGGCGATACTGGAATCGAACCAGTGACCTCTTGCATGTCAAGCAAGCACTCTAACCAACTGAGCTAATCGCCCACCGCAAAGCTGTAAAAAACACTGTTCTGGCGGGCGTTAATATCCTCAATACCCGCCACTTCTGTCAAGTCGCCCTTTTCAGGGCACTATCGTGGTTCCCGTGTTTCCTTCCAGGGCCTCCAGCAGGCTCCCGGGGCACGAGATGACAACCCTTCCTCCACCCCGGTGCTTAAGAAAGCCAAGGGCGGCCTTTATCTTGGGAAGCATGGACCCCGGGGCGAAATGCCCCTCCTCAATCAGCGCTTTGGCTTCGGCGACGGTGAGCAGGCGAAGCGCCCTCTGGGCTGGCTTGCCGAAATCCGCGTAGGCCTCCCGAACCCCGGTGCTTATTACGAAGGTGTCCGCTGAGAGGTTCGTCGCCAGAAGAGCCGAGGCGTGATCCTTGTCAATGACAGCGGCGACCCCGCGGATGCGTTTGCCATCGCGCACGACGGGCACTCCCCCGCCCCCGGCGCAGATCACTATCTGCCCCGCGGCCACCAGTGTCTGGATGCTGGATATCTCGATGATCTTCTTGGGAATCGGCGAGGGGACCACCCTCCGCCATCCCCGGCCGGCGTCCTCCCGCATGATGAAGCCCTCGGCCTCCTCAAGTTCCCGTGCCCGTTCCGCGCTGTAGAAGGGACCCACGGGCTTGGTGGGATTCTGAAAGCCGGGGTCTGACGGGTCCACCTGAACCTGGGTTACGATGGAAGCCACGGGAATGTCCCGGCCCATCTCCTCCAGCACATCTCCGAGCACCTGCTGAAGAAGGTAGCCGATGTACCCCTGGGTGGCGGCCACATTCACATCCATCCCGTCCGGGGGGACAATCTTCTCCGCCGAAGCGTTCCGCAGAAGCTCGAACCCCACCTGGGGCCCGTTTCCGTGGGTGACCACCAGGCTTCCCCACTTCTCCGCTATCGAGGCAAGCTCCTCGCACACCTCCCGGGCCATCCGGTGAGTTTCCCGGTTGCCGGTACACTCCCCCCCGGGGCTGGTGAGGCTGTTGCCTCCGATGGCCACGACGATCCGCTCACTTTTGCTCATTTTTGGAACCCTTTCTTCCCGAAAACAGAAGAAGAAGCGCCCCTCCAACGACGATGGCGATGTCGGCAACATTGAACACGGGCCACCGGAGCGTACCCAGGCCCACGTCGATGAAGTCGGTTACCTTCCCCTGGACCACACGGTCTACCGTGTTTCCAAGAGCGCCGCCTAAAATCGCCCCGAGGAAGAGCACTACCCGGGACGACTGCATTCTGATCATGTAAACAGCCAGAGCAACCGAAGCAACAGCGTTGAACACCAGCAGGAACATGGGACCGCCCCAGGCCAGGCTGAACGCCGCCGCGGTGTTGAAACGCAGCACGAAGCGCACCGTCTCACCCAGCACCGGAAGGGGGTCCGTCTCGGACAGGTGGCGCAGCGCGAAGAACTTGGTCAACTGGTCAACCACTAGCACGGAAAATGCCAGAAAAAAAGCCCTGAGCTTAACACTCATAGCCGGCCTCCTCGAGAACCGAGGCGCACCGCTGGCACAGACCGCTTCCGGAATGGATCTTCCAGCACCGGGGACACTTCTCCCCCCCGGCCCGGGAAGCCGATACGGACACACTTTCGGAAGAAGCCAACGAAGCCGAGGAAACTATCAGCAGGTCGGCCCAGGACTCGCCCAGGGCCGAATCGGCAAGCTCCGACGGAACACCAAGCTCCACAGAGGCCTCGAGGCTGCCCCGGATGTCCCCGGCGGCCCTCATCTCCTCAAGCACCTTCAGGGCCGAGTCCCGGATACCGAGGACATCCCGCCACGAGGCAAGCTCGGAAACCTCGGAAGCGGTCAGCTCAGGTTCCTTGGGAAGCAGCGCCAGGTGAACGCTCTCCACATTACGAAGAGAGGGGGGCAAATGTCCCCACGCTTCCTCGCAGGTGAATGGCATTATCGGCGCAAGGAGGCGAAGGAGCCCCGACGCCATCCACCCCATGAGCGCAACCGAAGCCGACCGAAGGGGTGAAGAGGCCGAATCGCAATATAGCCTGTCCTTCCGCACATCCAGATAGAGGCCGGAGAGGTCAACCACCATGAAGTTCCTAAGCTCCCGGTACACCCGGTGGAACTGGAACGCCCGGTACTCGACGAGACACAGGGAGACAAGCTTCCTGAACCGCAGCCAGATGTACCGGTCAAGCCCGACGAAGGAGGAAGGCGGAGGCAACTCCCCCGTAACCCCTTGAAGGTTCCCCAGCAGGAAACGCACCGTGTTCCGAATCTTCCGGTACCCCTCCCGGGCATCCGAGAGTTGCGACTCCTCGGAACGGAAATCCGCGGTGTAGTCCACCGAAGCGAACCAGAGCCGCAGTATGTCAGCCCCGAGGGTATCCACTATCTCCAGCGGCGACACCACGTTTCCCAGGGACTTGCTCATCTTCTTGCCCTGGGCGTCCTGTATCAGCCCGTGGGTTATGATGTTCAGCGCCGGGACCGAAAGCCCCATCCCCACAGAGGTGATAAGGCTCACCCCGAACCATCCCCTGTGCTGGTCCGTGGCTTCCAGGTACACAGCGCACGGCCGGGACAGGCCGAACTCGGGGGTAAGCACGTTGAAATGGCTCACCGAGCTGTCGAACCACACATCAAGAATGTCCTCGTTCTTCCGAAGCGCGGACGATCCGCATCCGGGACAGACGGGGGTACCGCCCCACAAAGCAAAGAGCTCAGAAACAGACAAAGAGAACCACGCATCAGACCCCTCGGCCTCCACCAGGGAAGCCACATGGGAGATCATGTCAGGGTCCATCACCGTATGGTCGCAGTCCCGGCAGATGAACACCGGCAGCCCCACCCCCCAGTTCCGCTGGCGCGAAAGGCACCAGTCCGGCCGGGAAGCCATCATGTTCTTCATCCGGTCGTAGCCCCACGAAGGGTGCCAGGAGATGGAGTCAACCGCGGAAAGCACCCTGTCCTTCAGCCCGCCGTGCGAGAGGTCGAGGAAGAACTGCTCGGTCGCACGGAATATCAGCGGAGACTTGCACCGCCAGCAGTGGGGGTAGCTGTGGCTCACCTTCTCGGAAGCCAGAAGCCGCCCCGAAGCCTGAAGGTCCGAAACTATCACCGCATTCGCGGCAAACACATGCAACCCCGCGTACTTCCCGCCGGCGGGTCCGAACTTCCCGTTCTCCAGAACCGGGCAGAACACATCCAGCCCGTATTCCCGGCCGATCATGAAATCTTCCAAGCCGTGCCCGGGGGCGGTATGCACGCACCCGGTTCCGTCCTCCATCGTCACGTGAAGAGCGTTGATAACCAGCGAGGTACGGGAGGGATCAATGGGATGAACAAGTGAAAGCCCCTCGAGGGAAGCCCCGGTGAAAGCAACCCCCGGAAGAACGGAACCAGAAGGCGCAGCCGCGGCGATGAACGACTCGGCAAGCCGCGATGCCACCAGGAACCGCCGCCCCTCGGACTCCACAACGCAGTAATTCTCACCCGGGTTCAGCGCTACCGCCAGGTTCGCCGGCAGCGTCCAGGGTGTGGTGGTCCATATGACAACCTCGGTACCATCAGGAACACCCCGGGCGGACCAGGCGGCGGGATCCGCAGGCACAAACGCCACATACACCGACGGAGACGAATGATCTCCGTACTCCACCTCGGCGTCCGCCAGAGCGGTGGAACACGAGGTGCACCAGTGTATGGGACGCAGCCCCCGGTAGATATGCCCGGCGCGAACAAGGGCCTCAAAGGCACGCAAAACCCCAGCCTCGTAGGAGTAGCTCATTGTAAGATAGGGCTTCTCCCACCGGCCGAAAACACCGAGCCTCTTAAACTCACTCCTCTGAACATCAACGTACTTCGCCGCATACTCCCGGCAGCGGCGGCGTATCTCGAGACGAGAAACTTCCTCGCCAACCGCGGAAGTCACCACCTTGTGCTCGATAGGCATGCCGTGACAGTCCCACCCCGGCACATAGGGCGAGTAGTACCCCATCATGGTGTGGGATTTCACAATGAAGTCCTTCAGTATCTTGTTCAGGGCTGTTCCCAGATGCACATGCCCGTTCGCGTAGGGAGGCCCGTCATGAAGTACGAACTCAGGGCAGGACTGCCGGGAAGCCGTGATCTGCCCCTCGATGTCCATCTCTTCCCACCGGAGCAGCATCTCGGGCTCAGCCTTAATCAGGTTCCCCTTCATGGAGAAGTTGGTTTGGGGTAAACGGATAGTCTCTTTGTAATTCACTGCTCCTCACCTCCCCCGGTGATACTCGAGAAGAGTTCAACAAGCGGCGCAGCAGAAGAAACCCTTTCCCCGTCCACACCGCGACAACGAACAAGAACACACACACGAACCCCTGATGCCCCGGCACGCAGCACCGGCGCAAAGGAGGAAAGTTCAACAAGCGCCGAAGCCCGAAAAGCACGCAGCTCCGCACCGGTGGAAAACACAATGGAAGGCACCCCAAGCACTACACCCGAAGGAAAAACAGGAGGCACCAGGTACATCCCCCGAAGATTCGGGAACTCGACCCGCCCGAGAAAAAGGTTCCGCTCTACCAGCGGATTGGTTCCGAACACGCAGAGGTGATCCGATACCACAAGCCACCCCGGAGAAGCGGCTACCCCCTCCAGACAGAACACTCCCCGATCCCCCGCAACAAAGGAAGGGAGATCAGAGAAATCCCGAACAAGCTCAACACCCGGGGGAATCAGAACATCCCCCCACTCTTCAGGCACATGGCAAAACACGCATACCATCCCATCATGCAAAGAAAGGCAATTATGCGAAGGGGGAAGGGATTGGGCAAGGAAGCTTAACGGATGTGCCAAGCAATTCAGAGGATACAACAACTGATGCTGCTGCATCGAAAACGGAGATGAATTGTGAAACTAGAAGCAAATCTTGTTGTTCGGTTTATTTTTACATACTTTTGAATTATTGGCAATATGCCCCCCGAGCTTGTAACCTCCAAGAAGCGCTAAACAGACTCCTGCAGGTGACAACGCGCACATGGCTGCAAGCGCTGCCCCGGAAACTGCGCCAATGATACTTGAACCTTTTCTGATCCTCTCCTTCTCAGCGGGTGAATAAGGAGACCTTGAATACCCGACTGTGGCCCGGAATGCTTTATTGCTTCGGGCTTGTTTGCTTCTGTTGCATGAAATGCAGGCGGGATAAAGATTCTGGAGTCTGTCGCTGCCACTTAGGCTTATTGCCCTAGAGTGATCAATCTCCCAAGCTCCTTTCGCACCTGACTTCCCATAGTTTGAGAGATACAAAGTCTTGTGGCATAAATGACAGCGTCCGTCTGTTTTCTGCAGAATCCTCTTACGTTCTGCTTCCGAGAACTTCCTTCTTGTGCTCATTCTCTTCTCCTTTCAAGATTGCGGTTATTCTTTCATTGTCCTCCTTCTGCTTTTCGCCTTTATGGTAGATTTCGACAAGCAGAACCTCGTTCTTCCCAGGTTGCCAACGAAGCACGAGCCTTATTCCCGACCGGGAGCCGGTACCCTTTAAAGACATGCACGCAAACCTCTTGGCTACGAAGAACCCCTCCCCTCCAAGTCCTTTGCCGCTGACGGGAAAGAAACCCAATGCCTCCGGCAAGTGCTGTGAAGCAGCCAGTAGTCTCAACTGGGTGGTCTGAAAGGTTTTCAGATCGTTCGGAAGCGAGCTGTACTTCCGGGACAAACGCTTCAGATCAGCCTCGAATGCCCTAGACCGACTAACAAGAGGCATCAGAGTGGGCGGTGGTGTCTTCTGTTCTTCTGGCATCCGCTACTCCTCGGAGTACTTCCTGACCGAGTAAGGGGGAAGGCGGTAGAAAACGGTTTCGTATGAGATTTCCTTCCCATCTTCGGTCACCATCCACGGCACGTCACCGTGGGAGTACTCGCTGATCTGACTGGCGTTCATCTCACCCAGACGACACAGAACATCATTAATCGTATCAAGCTCCTGCGCTGATAGACTTCTGAGATCAGCCGTTCGTCTGGGCAGGTATTTTGTCTGCGGATGGGTGAAGTACTCGCTCTTCACGCGATCAAGATCACCTGCGGCCTCCATCTGATCGACGATGCTGCAGAAACTCACAGGCGTTGGTCCGTAATGATTCCGGATGTAACTCGCACCGGTCAGTTGCTCCTCATACTTCTCGTAGTGATCGAAATCGGCAAAGTAAAGGAGTTTGTAGATAACCGTTTCTCCCACGTGCGGCTTGGCCCCAACTCTCTCAAGGATGTAGAGCAGAACCTCCTTGAACTTGGCCACATTATGCGAAGGAACGCTGACTCTAATCCCACCAGTACGAGATGAAGGTTCCGCCTCGCCAAGCCTTACCTCGGGCATCTTCTGAGGATCCATCAACTGCTCGACCGTGATGTTGAAAAGCTTTGCTGAATCAAGCATCTCCTCTGCGGTTAGTTTCCGCGAACCAGCTTCGATCTGAACAAGAGCGGTTCTCTGAATGCCAAGCTTCTCGGCCAGCTGCTTCTGGGTCAGCCCCACGCTCTCCCGCAAATCTCTGATCCTTACTCCGATATCAAACGTATTCATCTCATCCTCCCTGTGGGAATCAACAATATGTCCGTTTTCATTACTTGTCAATGTACTGATTTCGCACACTGCTCGAGAGAGTGTAAGTCCCCGGAATAACTGGAGTTGCCGGTTTTCGAGTTAGTTTCAGGAATTACACGGGGTGAGGATACAGGACCGCATAGTCACTTAATGGAAGATCCCACAATTCACTGCACCATTGATCCTGGGGTTTGGCTCCAGACCTGTCCATCAAGTTCCCGTCCGGCTTTCTTCTTGTTTACTCCGCCCCACTGCTTGAAGAAGAATGGAATGCCTTGAGACAGGCAGGCGCTGCGAAGCGGGGTGACCCATTCCTTCTGCATAGGACGCGCTCCAGGGCCTGATTCTCCACCGACAATGACCCAGTCGATGCTACTCAGGTCTGCGATTTCAATTGAACCCAGCAGTGGTTCAAATGAAACGAATCTCACCGAAGAAGGAACCGCTCTAAGATCGTCAAGCCTGTTCAGGTAATCGCTGCTCTCAACCGTGACCCCAGCCCAGATGTTTTTGGTCCAATCCAAACGAGGAGCCATTTCGATCAAGCGTTTTGAACGTTTTGTCAGAACCTGGAAGACATGACGATCAACTCTGTTCATTACCGAAAAGACCTTATGAATGAAGTCCTCAGGAACATCCTCATGAAAAAGATCGCTCATCGAGTTTACGAAAATCATCCTTGGACTACGCCATCTCTCAGGCACACTTATAAGAGCTTCATGAGTGGCTACTTGAAAACCCTTACAGTAAGTCTGGTTGCCCATTGCCTGAAGCCGAAGAGCCATTCTTTCTGCATAACAGTGAAGGCAGCCCGGGCTGACTTTTGAGCAGCCGGTCACTGGGTTCCAGGATGCTTCGGTCCATTCGATCTTACTCGGGCCAGCCATTAAGCTTTCCCAACTATGTCAGCTGCGATTTTTATCCCGACCTCGCCTTTCTTATTCCCAACTGCAAAACACATGAGAAACATCGGGTTGCTTCTGGTGTTCCTCAGGACAAGAGGATGTGGAAGAACACAGTGGAAAATGCTTCCAAGTCGCTCGACGAAACACTGACCAACATACTCAAGCTTCGCATCTCGCTTCACTTCCGATTCATCGCCGAACAAAGAGAGCTGCCCTGTTGACGTGTAAAAACGCTCTTTCCAATCCTCTGATCCGAGCATACGCGTTAATCGATTGGCCCAAGGTCCTTCTGGGATCCGATCTCTCATCAATAGCCGCATTACTCCAATTCCCAATGGAAACAAAAACCAGACATCAAGAGCTTTTGTTCTGGCAAGGGCTTCAAGTGTTGTCCAGTCAATCTGCATTCCAAAGGGGTCAAGGAAGCAGACCCCTCTCCATTTCTTCCAATCATAGCTTCCGCAAATCTCTATCAGCTTATCATTGCAGTCACCACAACGAACTGAGACACGCTCGTCCAATTCTGGGTGTTTCTTGAACACCAGATCGCAGAGTCCATCACAGTTCTTCTGATCCCGATCAATAAGCACATATTGGTCGAAAGGTTCAACAAGCCCCAGAGCTCGTTGAGCGCTTCCGCGAGCATACTCAAGAGCTTCTTCTGATTCTTCGCCTTCGAAGAGTGCTCACGCCGGAGTTAAGATTCCACTTTCACCGAAGTTATGATTCCAGTGCTCGCCGGAGAAATGATTCCACTCTCGCCGGAATTATGATTCCAGTTTTCGTGTCCGGCTTCCGAGAAATCCTTGAAGCATTCTGAATAATTAAACTGTCAGCGGCGAAGTCTCATTTCGTTATCGTCTCCGGAAAACCCGGAGGTGATAATGTCACGGAAGAGGACTTCGTTGAGAAAAGTACGAAAGCTTATCAAGGGCTACATGACCGGGATCACCAGTTCGCGGGAGCTTGGTGCATTCGTTGGGATATCCCACAGCCGGGTGCAGGTATTTTTAAGGCTTCTGGGAGAATCGAGTTACTCGTTTGACGAGCTTGCAAGACTTGATGATGAAGCACTGTCAGCTCTCATTCATCCTTCGAAGCCAGACCCAGACAGCCGCAAGCCCATGCCGGACTTCAAGAAGATTCACGATCTCCTGACCCGGAAGAAGAAGACCGGCATCACCAGGACACTGCTCTGGCAGGAGTACCGTGAGGATCATCCCGACGGTTACGGTCTCTCGCAGTTCAATGAGCACTACCGGGGATGGTTGAAGCAGCAGAAGAAGCCCAGCCCTCCCATGGAGCGAGTTCCGGGAGAGAGGCTTTTTGTGGACTATTCCGGCCTTGGGATGAGCTATGTGAACCGGGAGACCGGAGAGAAGATCGACTGTGAGATCTATGTCAGTTCAATGGGTCATTCGGGGAAGATCTACTGTGAAGCCTCCCACACCCAGTCCATTCAAGACTGGCTGAAGGTCACGGAGAACGCATTCTTGTACTATGGCGGTGTATCGGCTCTGATCACCCCCGACAATCTGAAGTCAGCGGTAACGACACCGGGCAGGTACGATCCCGACAACAACAGGGCATTCGAGGTATTCTGCGATCATTTTGGAACAGCGATCTATGCCGCCAGGGTGCGGTGCCCGAAGGACAAGGCCCTGGCGGAGAACTCAGTTCAGAACGTGCAGAGGTGGGTGATCGCTCCCCTGCGGAACCGAGTGTTCTTCTCCTTGCGTGCAATGAACGAAGCGATGTGGGAGAAGCTTGATATCCTGAACAACAGGCCGTTCACCGAACGTGAGGGGACACGGTCGGGGGTGTTCAATGAGGTGGACCTGCCAGCGTTGAAGCCTCTGCCAGCCGAGCGTTTTGAATATGCGGAGTGGGCCAAGGCCAAAGTTCATCCGGACTGCCATGTGATGTACAAATGCTGCCGTTACAGTGTGCACTACTCACACATCGGCAAGACCGTCGATCTCAGGGCAACGGCTGATGGGGTGGAGGTATTTCTGAATGGCAGCAGGATCGCCAGCCATTTGAGATTGAAAGGCGGTGAACGACGTTCCACCTGTGATGAGCACCTGCCACCCTCGCACAGGGCATGGGAAATGATGGGAGAGAGTACCCGGAAGTGGCTTGAGTTGAGGACAGGCGGGACCCTTGAGCTTGCCAGGCTGATCTACAGCGGTGAGAAGCACCCCACCCTCTCCATCCGCAGGATACAGGGTCTTATGAGCCTTGAGAGGAAGTACGGGGCCGAGGAGTTTGAGAGAGCCTGTGGGTATGCTCTCAGAACGGGAGCAGAGTACCGGCACAGTACCCTGAGCAGCATTCTGAAACTCAGGCTCTATGAGCGCAGACAGCTCGATCCGGAGCCTGAAGAACCAGTCATCGTTGAGCACGAGAACATTCGTGGAGGCGATTACTACAAATGAAGAAGGAGGCGATATGCTTAAGAATCCCGTCCATGACGGTCTGAAATCCCTCAGACTGCACTCCATGGCCCGTGCCTATGAGGAACAGCAGGCGATGCCGGACATCATGGAGTACACCTTTGATGACCGGCTGGGCATGATGCTTGACCTTGAGATCGTGGCGAGGAGCAACCGCCGTCTGGCACACAGGATAAAGCAGGCAGGATTCAAGCACAGTTCAGCCTGTATGGAGAACATAGACTACCGGAGCGACCGTGGGCTGGACCGCTCGCTGCTGATGTCCCTCTCATCCTGCAGGTGGGTGTATGAGAAGCAGGGAGTGCTGATAACCGGTGCCACGGGCACCGGTAAGACCTGGCTGAGCTGTGCCCTGGGGCACAAGGCATGCATGGAGGGTTACACTGTTCTTTACCGGAGAATGCCTCCGCTCCTGCGGGAGATGGAAGCAGCCCGTGAAACAGGAGAGATGAACAGGATCATGGAGAAACTGATCAAACCCGACCTGCTCATCCTTGACGACTGGGGCATGGAGAAGCTGAACAGCAGGCAGAGCCTGCACATGCTCGAGATAGCAGAAGAACGTTATGGAGCAGGCTCCCTGCTCATATCATCTCAGTTGCCTGTGAACAGATGGCATGAGACATTGCACGATCCGACGATAGCGGATGCCATTCTGGATCGAATCGTACATAATTCTCATCGGATTGAGGTGGGAACCGGCTCAAATGCCGAGAGCATGAGGAAGCTCCACTCCGGCATAACTGTAATAGACAATAAAGAAGCCATGAGAGGAAAAGGCAATTAGCCGACTGAGTCGCTGAAACAATGAAATTCGTTCAGGAAGAAACAGGAAATCCAGGAGCCTATTCTGGAATCATAACTCCGGCGAGAAGGCTGGAATCTTTGGACCGGCGAGGTGGAATCTTTGACCGGTGTGAGCAGAAGAGTGAAGGAACACCACATTCAGGAGAAACTGATGGCTTCCAGATACCTGAGCCAGCAAATCCATCAATGTAGAGGGTTTTGAAAAATGAAGCGGCTTCATTCATTTTGAATATTTGTCGGTAGGCTATGAGATACTTCTCAAATACCTCAAGCTTCTTTGCTGTCCAAGCACCGCCAAACTTTTCCATAGAAATACTATACTAACGTTTAGCTTTGTAACGCACAAGGTACCGATTCAAGCTTCTTCACTGAGACGCCAGGGAAAGCACCTTGCATGGCTTACATCTCATAACTCAGAGCCTAGAGAATCGAGAACCGTTTTCAGTGCCGTTTCGAGTCTGCACATCCCGTCAACCATCTCTGACTGGATATTGGGCCAATCGTTCTCAGGGGTTCGATAGCCGCCATGTTCAATCATATGCTTTATGCGACAGGCACGCTTGGTGTCAAGTCGTTCCCACGAAAGGTGGCCTCCAAATGTAGATTCGATTTCTTCCCTGTGGCCGAAGATACGGTCGAAAATGAGCTTGTTCTGGGCCGCATCACCACGGTCAATGTAGAGTTCAACGACAGCGTATTCCTGCATGATCGCATAGTTGAATCCAAGACCACTAATGCCCGAGCTTTTGCCCAGCCAACCATGAGCACCTGGCTTAACATGAGCGTGGCGAGTATTGCGTTTGCGTGCCTCAGCCACCAAGCCTTCCCAGAACTTCTGGCGTACTTCAAAACGTTCTGCTCGTCTTTTTCGACCTACCTGTTCCTTCTCACGAAGTTGAATCTGATACTCATTTGCTTCTGGCAGGGGAATGATTTGCTGGACATCAATCAATCGCTTATCTCCGTCTTGATAGGGGCGCAGCCGGATACAGCGGATGTCAATGCTCCGCTCCCGCAGCCAGAGAACCGCCGTCGTCAGTTCCTTCCCGAAATTCTCTGACACAAGCAGGATGCGCACGTCTGGTGCGAAGGCTTCTTCATCCGGTTGCTCCCATCCCAGGAAAGTCAGCAAGCGCTCGCGAGCTTCTGATGCCTGTTCACCAATCCTCTCCAGAAACTCAGCATGGATCTGCTCAGCTCGGTCAAAGGTCATTGCTGAAACCATACTGGCGTAACGGATGGCCTGCAGCTCCATGTGACTGCCATCCTGGGTGCGTTTCAATTCAATCACAACCAGGTTTGACTCCAGATCAATGGCAAGTAAATCAATCCGTCGTTTACTTTCCTCCCAGTCACCGAACTCCTCGGTTAGCACATAGAGATCGTCGCTCAGTACATTGATCTGCGTGCGGAGCAATCGCTGCAAGTCACTTCGCTCTTTGACCTTTGAGTTGACGAAGGAAACCTCTTCCAGCGGGCGGAATGAATCACTGGTCATCTCAAAGAGTGGCATGGGTTTCCTTTCTGTTTGTGAGTTCCCTGACGAGGGTAGAATGGCATCGCCAGAGATGGTCGAACAGCATGAAATTCTCCAAACGCAAAGTGATCAGTGTACATGTTTCATGCCATTCAACAGGTTTTAATAGCATGCCTAACAGCGGAAATGTTGTCTCCACGAGTTCGATATTTTCTATACGATTCTGCATAGTTGCTTTCCAGAAACCAATCTGGCTTGACCACGAAGTGTTCCATCAAGTCAGAAAGTCTTCCACCACTCCCTCAAACACCCCGAGGACTCTGAATCTTTCCTGTTCACTCATGAGAATGGGCGGGTGTTCGGGGTTGTCTGAAGAAAGAACGATCTGCTCAGCTTCACCAAGCTCTTCGGTAGTCTTGACCCTGATGCTGTAGTACCTCTTTATGATAGCAACAGGTGAATCTCCCGAGAATCCTTCTACAAGACAGAGAACGATCTTTCCCTTTCTTGTTCCTCCGGGGTCAAGCCTGAATCTGCAGAGGCTTCCCTCCGGAATGGTGGGTTCCATTGAGTTGCCCTCGGCTCTCACAAGGAAACGGTCTCGTGCGAATGGGCCACCAGGAGCTCTTTTCAGTGTTGGTTCTTCAGTCTCTGAGAACAGCCCCGAAAGGGTTTCGTATGTGCTGTCGGCAACTGCCCGGAGGTCAAGAAGGGGAAGCGAATTGACGTAGGGGATGAGTTCCTCTTCCGGTAGCTGCTGTATCTGTTCATGCTCCAAGTTGATAAGGCTTCTGAAGTAGTTCTCCAATGTCTTGTTCACGAAAAAGACATAGCAGCCCTGGATGCCTCTGGTCATCAGAACCCTGTAGATGTTCCGGGCATACCTGAGGAAGTCGCTCTTGTTCCTCATGAGGGTGGGGTCTTTTGAAGCATCGGGGTTGCCGGTGAGTGTGTTCGTTGCGGGGTCGTACTGAATGTCATCCGCAACGATTACTCCGATGTAATCGAACTCGAAGCCCTGGGCGGTGTAGATGCAGCCCACCTGGTTGATGGCTTCGGTCTTGTAGGCCCACTCGTACCAGCGGGGGATACCTTTGGCAAGCTTTTTCCCATCCCTGGCTTCCCATGGCATGGCAAAATCCCCGATGACAACATCGTTGACCAGAGTGCCGTCAGGGTTTGGGTCACTCCAGGGCCAGCAGTAGCCGGCAACGATCCTTGCGGAGTTGGGTTTTTGGCGTTCCTTTGTGCTTATCACCTTGTAGAGTTCGGTCGGAGAGTCAAAAATCCTGAAATCGTAGTCATCGGCTTTCGTGAGAACGTACTTCTTCTTCCTGTAACCCAGGGCTGATTCAACCCATTTAAGGTAGCCTCTGGAGCCGTTGCACCTGAACTGGGATTTCAGCTCAACCGGGTTGAAGGTTGCATTGTACTTCTGGGCGCATTCCATCATCAGGGCAGTGCTGCCTATCTCTGCGGACCGGACGTTCTGCTTGTCATCGATGAAAAAGACGCAGGTCTTTGCACATCTCACGAGCTGTTCGATCTGAGGCATGTCTGACCTGTGTTCCCTGGGTGTGTATTGGAAGTTGCTTTTGTTCTGGATGCGATGGGCCTCATCAATCAGAACCACATCAAGCTCGTCTTCCTTCACCTTGGTGGGAACGAAGCTGTAGAGGTTCGAGAAAAGGAGTTTCGCGTTCCCACCAACCTTGCTCTGAAGTGCGGAAAGGAATGGCTTGGACTTACACCCGTAGAGAACCTTTTTGTTCTTCCCGGCAAGTTCTGCAAGGATTTGAACGGCAATGACGGATTTCCCGGTACCTGGTCCTCCCTGGACGACAATGACCGACTTGCCTCCGGTTTTCTCGGCTTTTCGTATGCGGGACATGATGAGGTTTTTGGCAACGATCTGCTCCTGAATCAGGGAGAACGATTCAACTCCCTTGATCATTCCTGCAGCGTACTCAAGAAGCTTCTTTGACGGCCTGGTCCTGCTGAACCTGACCCTGTTGAATATCTCCAGGCCGTCTCCACTTCCAAGAAGATCACGAAGCCGCGCAACAATGGCTTCAACATCGCCCTTGGAATAGAGAGGGTACTTCTCCATCAACGGACTGTAGGCCGGAGCATGAAGTCCGGTTGGACCCTTGAAGGAATAGTTGTGGCAGTAGGCGCAGCTGAAGAGGTCCAGGTTCGGATCGGTATCAAAGACCTCAAGGAAAAAGACCATGTGTTTGTGGTAGCCCTCCACCTGCTGGCATGGGTGGGCTACCACCCGGGAGTTGCCGCCGGTGAAGGTCTCGACGAAGTTGCCCTCATCGTCCAGAGCCTCTACTTCACTCCACTGCTTCATCTCGATCAGGACTACATTCGACCTGTCGTTCAGCCCCCGTCCGAAGAGAAGGCAGTCAATCCGGTTGTTGTTGAAGGGGATCTCGTACTCCAGGGCGATCATGTTGTCCGAAAGCCCAGCATCCTCGATGATGTCCTTGAGATGGCGTGTGGAGTTGTTCCAGGAGTTGTACTCGGAGACACCAACCTTCTTGCCGCTCTGACTCTCGAAGGCTTCCTTCATCAGATCAGCGATCCGGTTGCTTCGGACATCCCTGTTGAAGGCCGTTGTAGTGTTCTGGTAGACTATCACTGCCTGTTCAACTCCGTGTACTTGTCCGATTTGCCCCGGGATTTCTCCACAGGATACTTTTCACCGTTTACAAGAAGTTTGCGAGATGCGGCATCCAGGGGATCAATTCCGAGCTTCTCGCAAATCGTGAGAAGGTAGATAAAAACATCCCCGACTTCCTCCCTCACACTTGCCAGCTTCTCATCACTGAGGCACCTGCTCTCATCCTCTGTAAGCCATTGAAACACCTCGGCAAGCTCAGCCGCTTCGATGACAAGAGAGATCGACAGGTTCTTCGGAGAATGGTACTGCGCCCAGTCCCTCTCCACATTGAAACGCTTGATGCGTTCGATCAGCTCCTCGAGCTCACTCAATCCCGGCACTCCTGTTCATTATTCCATTCGAAACACAAGTAAGCTATCTCGTCGCGAACAGAATGACAAGCCAGCAGGAGATGGAGAACCCAGACCCCTCAGCGCCAATACTGGTAGACAAATCTCGGAACTGAAATTGGGAAAAAGGTAGAGAAGTTAGGTGGAAATCCTGCGGGAACATGGTTGACGCAAGCAGAGAGCTGGACAGATGTCAAGAGATACCCAGATTCCCGCAGTTGGGGGATACCCACATTCCAGCATCCGAGGAAGTGTTCCCCTTTAACATGGGGTGTATCGGCTGATACTATTCCCTTGATTCGATGGCCTTATCCATGTGTCTCAGGCGGCAGGGTCTTCCGTCGTTGTTCCAAGCCAATCTCACCAGTATCACCTTCGCCGTGATGCATTCCGAACCACTGGTCAGACGAACGAGGTATACCCCCGGAGGCAAGTCCGATCCGTCGAAGGCCGCGGTGTGGTTTCCTGCAGGAAGGGTCTGGTTCAGCGGGGTGTCTATGTGCCTTCCCGCCAGGCTGAACACATCCAGCTGGACGGGAGCTGGAGTGGGAAGGGCAATGGTGATGGTGGTGGTGGTCGGGAAGGGGTTGGGCGCATTGGAATAGATGCGGATGAAGTTCCCGGTTGTCCCTTCGTCTTCAACCCCGGTGTTGATCTCACGGAGGCCCAGGCTGTGGGAATCACCCGCTGAAACCGCCATGAAACCGCTGTTCGGTAAAGGAACATCGCACTGACCGTCATCATTGTCCCCCCACGCCACAATGGAGCCGTCTTCCTTCAGACCAAGGCTATGCCAACCTCACTCACTGTTGCGCGGCATTGACCATATGTAGTAATTGTTACATATTGCTACAACAGAAGGCTCCGTGATCAGCAGGAATCGAAAGGAACGATATGGAGGCTCACAACAATGGGCGCACGCCGGAAGGTTCTCGACTTCATGAGAGATTTCAGAAAGGCATGCTCAAAGGGATTGGTAACAACGACTGATTGCAGGAAGAACAGGGATGCCCTTTCACAGCTTGGAATAACTGAACGGCAGAGACTGGAAGAGATAAGCACTTTGAGCGTAAATGATTACTGCGGCATAGCGTCCGAACGAGTCGATGGTGAAGGCATCTGCCACATCTTCGGGAAGGAAGTGTGCGGTAGTCTGGTTTACATAAAGTTGAAACTTGAAGAACGAAACGGAGTCACATTCGCCCGATTTGTCTCCTTCCATCCGCCGGAAGGGCGTATGCGATTCCCGTTCAGAAGGAGCGAAGATGAATAAGAGGGAATGTCCGGTCTGCAGCGAACCCGTTCTGAAAAAACCCAAGACTCTCAGTGAAACCTATGGCATCCGGGGAGAGGAAATCACCGTAGAAGCTCAGGGGCATACCTGCACCGGCTGCGGGCATCGGTTCCTGGCCGACGGAAAGCCCTGGGACAGCGCCGATGCCGCATACCGTGAGTACAGGGCCAGGCATGAGATGCTTCTTCCCGAAGACATCAGGGCGTTCCGTCTGAGGATGGACATGACTCAGGATGAACTGGCAACGCTTCTCTCCTGCAGCCGTGTAACTGTCAGCCGTTACGAGAACGGTGCGCTGCAGGAAGCCTCGCACGACTCCCTCATGAAAACGGCCATGAGCGCCGGCGGCTTTGGGGCCATGCTGGCGAACTCCCCGTTTTCCGAGCAACGTCGGAGGGAGTTCACAGGCATGTTCAACAGCACCGGCACAACTCCCCAGGAAGCCCTTGAGGGCTATCTTGGGTCACCAGCGCCCTCTGAGTACAACGGCTACTCAAGGCCTGACGCGGGGAAACTCATAGCGGCTTTGCTCTACTTCTGCCGGAACGGCGTGTCGAGAACGAAGATCAACAAACTCCTCTTCTATGCGGATTTCCTTCACTTCAAGAGTTTCGGTGTTTCAATCACCGGAGCATCCTACGCACATCTGCCTTTCGGGCCGTGCCTCGATCAGTACGAGCACATCCTTGCCATTCTTCTTCAGGACAGGAAGCTTCTACGAACACGGGAGACACCCTGCAAGGGCGTTGAAGACCTTGTCGAAGTTCTGGAATCAACGATAGCGCCCGATCTTTCGATCCTCTCTCCAACCGAGATGCAGGTGCTTGCATCAGTTGCGCACCAGCTCGAGGGATGCAGCGCGGTTCAGCTCAGTGAGAGGTCGCACGCTGAAAAGGGGTTTACCGACACGCAGACGGGGCGGCTGATCTCCTACGAGTTCGCCCGCGACCTGAAGCTGGGTCTTGCGCGGGGAGGGTGACGGGGCAGTATCGCCGGCCGGAGCCCAGTGGTTGACCATCAGGGTTTCAAATCAGCTTCCAACCGTTGAATGGGGCTTCACATGCCCGCTGGATGCGTTCAAGAACCCGATTACGATCGGGGGGAGACCCGGGACGCCAATCATCGAAGTGCACTGAGGGCTTGGGTTTGCTGCCAAGTTGGCACACCAGACTACCGTTGCACATTTGGCGGATTTCGGGTCGATGAGGTTCTCATGCGCAGCAAAGCCTGTCAGGTCACGGGTGCTTGCGAACCCGTTTCCGAGCCTCAGCCTGTCTACGGCTGTTGAAACACCGGGTTTTCTCGGCACAGGCTTCGTGTCGCCGCGTACATCAGTTTTTAAGCTTCTCCCCGCCCGAGTCCGCTGCCAGCAGGACTGGTGTGGAGTTCCAGAGCCTCAACCGATGCGGAGTCCGTTGCCATTTTCACCCTTGACTTGCCATTCCCTGTTTCCTTTACATATTCACGCGATCGTTTCCCGGTCATCAACAGCCGGAACTCAGCCGGCTCAGAGAGAGGAGGCTTTAATGATCAATGTTCAGCGGCAGGGGTGCCGGGCCTGAGCCTCCCCGAGTCGGTGTTCTGAACCGACGATCTTTACCAGACATACAAGGGCAGGTGCATGGCTCCGCATCGGGACTGAGACCCGGTGTATCCAGAGCGGATGCCCCTGCCTTTTTTTTCATTACCTGGCTTGATTGGAGTATCAATGGATCGTGTTGAGTTTCGGTTGTTCTGCGATGATGACATAGACGGCCTGGTTGAGATGTGGAGGGAGAGCCGCGACGGATGGCCGCCAGGCTTCTTCGGAGCCGCTGAGATATCCGCCGCCTCGGTGGCCCATGAGGAGAACTGCTCAGGGGCGCTGTTCTCGGTTCTCGCCCTTCTGAAAGGCCGGGTTGTGGGTTGCTGCAGAACAAGCCCATATGGAGGTGAGCCTGAAGCCTCTTACGTGAGTGTGATCAACGTGCTGCCGGGCATGCAGGGCAGGGGCATCGGGAAAGCCCTTCTGCTTGACGCGGTGCGGCGAAGCGCCGAAATGGGCCTGGACAGGATAGACCTTCACACCTGGCCCGCGAACATGAAGGCGGTTCCCCTGTACAAGAAGA
>Ga0334887_1001793_pt1 | contig 26533 bp, 22 predicted proteins | sample GraSluR1_MG_10_FD_207217 | JGI IMG/M metagenome (GOLD analysis project Ga0334887, IMG submission 207217) | Sludge microbial communities from methane-producing bioreactor in Wageningen University, Netherlands - Granular Sludge_18_07-R1 | ecosystem: Engineered > Bioreactor > Anaerobic >...
TCCGCGCGCTGGGTATGATTAAGGCCGCGGCTGCTGCGGTCAATGAGGATTTGGGCCTGATGGATGCCAAGATGAGCGCCGCCATTCAGGAGGTCGCTCTCGCCGTGGCGGAAGGCCGCTATGACGGTCATTTCCCCCTGGACATCTTCCAGACCGGGTCCGGCACCAGTTCGAACATGAATGCCAACGAGGTGATCGCTGCGCTGGCGAGCAGCCGCCTGGGCGCCAAGGTGCATCCTAACGACCATGTGAACATGGGGCAGAGCAGCAACGACGTCATTCCCACCGCCATCCATGTGGCGGCGTATTTACAGGTGACGGAATCGCTGATCCCCGCACTGCGGCATTTGCAGGCTGTGCTGGAGAGCAAGGCGGCAGAGGTCGATCATGTGGTGACGACCGGGCGCACCCACTTGATGGACGCGATGCCGGTGCGGCTGGGCCAGGAGTTGGGCGGCTGGGCCAGCCAGGTGCGTCACGGCATCGAGCGTGTGGAGGCGACGCTGCCGCGACTGGCCGAATTGGCGCAGGGCGCGACCGCGGTAGGCACAGGCATCAACGCACACCCCGAGTTCGGCGCACGCATTGCGGCCAAGCTGGCGGAGATGACGGGCGGGGATTTTGTCACCAGCCCCAACTATTTTGAGAGCCTCAGCGCCCAAGACGCTGCGGTCGAGTTGAGCGGGCAGTTGAAGACGGTTGCAACCAGCCTGATGAAGATCGCCAACGACCTGCGCTGGATGAACAGCGGGCCGATTGCAGGCTTCGCCGAGATCGTGCTGCCCGCGTTACAGCCCGGCAGCAGTATCATGCCCGGCAAGATCAACCCCGTGATCCCCGAAGCGGTGACGATGGTCTGCGCACAGGTGATCGGCAATGACGTCACCATCACCATCGGCGGCCAGTCGGGCAGTTTCCAACTGAACGTGATGCTGCCGGTCATTGCCTATAACTTGATACAGAGCATCGATCTGCTGGCGAGTGCGAGCAGGGTGTTGTCCGACAAGGCGGTGCAGGGCTTCACCGTCAACGAGGAGCGCATCGCCGGGCTAGTGGGGCGGAACCCAATATTGGTGACGGCGCTCAATCCGGTAATTGGCTATGAACTGGGGGCCAAGATCGCCAAGACGGCCTATGCGCAGGGGCGTTCGCTCAAAGAAGTGGCGCTGGAAATGACGGACCTCTCGGCCGAGGAGTTGGACCGGCTGCTGGACCCGCGCCAGTTGACCGAGGGCGGCATCCAGCAGTAAGCGCGTTGAACGCTTCACCGTACAACTTGGAAAAGAATAGCCAATGACAACGCCCCGGTCACGAACGGCCGGGGCGTTGATGTGTGCGGATGTATGCAGCGCTGCTAGGGCAGGTAGCTCAATGGGTTGCGCGGCACGCCCTGATAGCGAATCTCCAAGTGGAGGTGAGGGCCGGTGCTGTTGCCCGTATTGCCCAGGCTGCCGATCTGCTGGCCTCTGGTTACGCTTTCCCCGGCTTGCACGTAGATGCTGTTGAGATGAGCGTAGAGCGTGACGAAGCCGTTGCCGTGATCGATGATGACGTGATTGCCGTAGCCGCCGCTCCAGCCGCCGGTCGCCAACGCCACGTAGCCCGAGTCCGCCGCTTTGACCGGGGCGCCGGTCCACCCGGCGATGTCGATGGCGGGATGGCCGCCCCAGTAGCCCTGGCTGATGGAGCCGCTGGCCGGCCAGACAAACGAGCCGGAGCCAAGCTTGGCCGTGGAGGGAACGACGCCGGTATAGGCGAAGACCTGTTGCTGGACAAAAGGCTTCGTGCCGCCGGGGATGACCAATTCTCGTCCCACTACCAAAGGAGACGAGACGTCTTCCAGCCCGTTCGTCCTGTAGTTGACGATATCTTCGATGGCGACCTTGTATTTGGCGGCGAGAGATGACAAGGTGTCGCCCGGCGCGACGACGTGGATGGCGCCGTTGACCGGCAGGATGCGCAACTGGTCGCCTGGGCGAATCATGTCGGCGTTCACTTCGAGGCCGGCGTTCGACCACTGGACTGTCTCAGGGCGCAGGCCGAACCTCTGCGCGATGCCCAGGACGGTGTCGCCGGGCTGGACGGTGTAGTACTGCACTTCTTTTTGCGGCTCTTCACCGACAATGGTGAAGGGGATGGCGGCGCGCTGCAGGGATTCGCTATTCGAGACGAGGACGCCGGACGAATTGCCGGTCAGGATGCTGGCGCCCGCATAGCCGCCTCCGACATTGTTGGACGTCAGCATGGCGCTGCTGGGCAGCACTCGCAGCGAGAAATCCCAGTTGGGTATGTTGACTTGGCTCAGGATAAGGATCAGCGCGGCTACGCCTAGGACAGAGAGGTGGCTGGCTAGACGGACCGGCGTCACCGGGTCGGCCAGCAAGCGTCGCACCTGATTCTGCGCCAGCTCGACGGCAGTGTCGAAGAGCGGGAACGAGCGTGCATTGCGGTCATTCCATGCGCCGGAGGGAAGGGCGCTGCTCTTGACTATGCCTTGGCTGGGGAGTGAACTGCCGAACGGCAGGCGATCTGTTTGAGAGGCAGTAAAGCTTGCTGTCTCTAACGTACCAGACGTTGCGCTCCGTGACGGGAACAACTGCGTCCTGTCAGGGCGGAGACTCCGCAGCCAATCCGAGGCAGTCGTGTCTCCGAACGCCGAGTCACCGTTTGATGACATATATGTTGGTCTCCATGTTGTCAGCTTCCGCTGGGGTAGGTGAAAGCCTTTTGGGATTTGACGTTCACCTGCATACGAAACCGCTGCATGCGACCCAATTAGTTGCAGATTATACCACTATGATCCGCGGCTGCAAAGACCTCATAGCGCAAAAAGCCTACGTCAAATCGACTAATGATGCGCGTTGGCGGGCAATCGTCGGCTTGACGTAGGCTTGGCGTAGGTCAGAGCGGTTGATTCGGCGGGTAAGGCGCGGCGACAGGCGCCGCCTATCCGCTTCGGTTTAGCGCTTGGTCAGGGTTTCGAGGAACTCGCGGTTGTCGCGGGTGCGGCTCAGGCGTTCGATGATAGGCAGGATGGCTTCGCTGCCGCCGCCCATGGCGTCGATCATGCGGCGCAGGGTATAGACCTTGGCGAGGGTCTCGGGGTCGAGAAGTTTCTCCTCGGCGCGGGTGCCGCTGCGCTCGATGTCGAAGGCGGGGAAGATGCGGCGTTCGGCCAACTTGCGGTTGAGGTGAAGCTCCATGTTGCCGGTGCCTTTGAACTCCTCGTAAATGACGTCATCCATGCGGCTGCCCGTGTCTACCAGCGTGGTGGCGATGATCGTCAGGCTGCCGCCTTCTTCGATCTTGCGGGCGGCGCCGAAGAAGCGCTTGGGCGGGTAGAGAGCGGCCGGGTCGATGCCGCCGGAGAGCGTGCGGCCAGAGGGGGGAACCGTCAGGTTATAGGCGCGTGAGAGGCGCGTGATGCTGTCGAGCAGGATGACGACGTCTTTCTCGCTTTCTACAAGGCGTTTGGCGCGTTCCAGGGCCATTTCGGCGACGCGCACATGGTTCTGCACCGGCTCGTCGAAGGTGCTGCTGATGACCTCGGCTTCTACGGAGCGATCCATGTCGGTCACCTCTTCGGGGCGCTCACCGATGAGCACCACCATCAGGTGAATGTCCTTGTAGTTGGCGGTGATGCCGTTGGCGACCCGTTTGAGGATGGTCGTCTTGCCGGCCTTGGGCGGGCTGACGATGAGGCCGCGCTGGCCGCGACCGATGGGAGCCAGCAGATCGATCATGCGGGTCGAGATGATATTGGAGCGCGTCTCCAGCACGAGTTGTTGGTTGGGAAAGATCGGCGTGAGCTTCTCGAAATTGGGGCGCCGCTTGGCCTCCTCGGGGTCCAGGCTGTTGACGGCTTCCACCTTGAGCAGGCCGTGGTACTTTTCGGTTTCCTTCGGCGGGCGCACCTGTCCCACGACGAAGTCGCCGGTGCGCAGGCCGAAGCGGCGAATCTGGCTCTGGCTGACATAGACGTCTTCGTCGCCAGGGAGCAAGTATTCGCTGCGCAGGAAACCGATGCCGTCCTGCACGATTTCAAGCGTCCCGCCGCCGAAGATATAGCCCTGGCTTTCGGCGCTGGCGCGCAACAGCCGCATGACCAAGTCGTATTTTTTTAGGCGGGTGTAGCCCGTGATGCCCATAGACCGAGCAATTTCGCGCAACTCGTCCAAGTTCATGGCATCCAGTTGCGAAATTGTCATCGTGCCGATCTGTTGGTCTGTCATTTGGATTCTTCCTTCACGGTATCGTTTCCCATATGAGGAAATGAATGCAGGCTTTCGCCAAGAATGGTGTGGTAGTAAATTTTGTTAGGAAAATGACCGAGTCTTCGGTTGGAGTCAAGTAATGGGCCAGTTGAGCCGCTTATCATTTGTGTGTGGTGCGCTGTGGCCTGGCAATCATGTGCAGCGAAACAGACGGCGATGTTCCAAACAGGGTTTGGACGCGCTTGGGCGAGTGAAGAGGGTCCACTGATACCTTGTTGCCAACGGATGCGGGCTGCTGGAGGTTTTCTACTCTGCTTATATAGGTAGGAACGCCGGCTGAATTGCAGACAGCGCAGATCGTTCAGTTTGATGACGGCGAGCGCACATCGCTGCTATGGCGGTTGCGGCGCATGACGCCCAAGGGCGACCGGAACCGGCAGGATGCGAGCGATGATGCATAGGAAGGCGCCGAAAGCGGCCGGCGCGAGGACTGCGGTATCACATTCGACAAGAGGTCGGCCACGCTGCTGTCAACTCGTTTCATGCCGCCATCCGCAACAAGTTCGCCTCTCCGATGCGCCGCTCAATGGGGCGCACGGTGTTACAGGCAAACCTTGGCGGTTGAAGATCGCTGTGGGTAACGGGCATGAACTGAGGTCTCTTGCGCTTGACTTCATTATAGCAATGCTTCAACCTAGCGTCAACTAGGAATAAATCGCAAATGAACCGCACCTAGAACGCATTCGGGCGGGCATCGGTTCCACACCGCTTTTCGCAGACGGCCCGCCAATTGAGGCGAGGGACGCGCCGTAGACAGCGCGTCCCTCGCGACCTTGCTCTTAGTCCCAGATGCCCGCGATATCCTTGAGCGATTCGGCGTCGAGAATTGTGATGCGCCGGTAGCCTAACTCGACCAACTCCTGACGCTTGAAATCGCGCAGGATAGCGCTTACCGTCTCGCGATAGGTGCCGAGATGATCGGCCAGAGCCTGATGGCTGACGCCCTTGATCTGGCCGTTGGCGTTGTTGCTCAAGTCGAGGAGCAGCATAGCGAGACGTTCGGGCAGCTTCTTATAGGCCACGTCCTCCAGGCTGTTTTCGACCTGCAGAAGGCGTTCGCCGTAGGTCTGGAGCATGCCCCAGCCCAAAATGGGGTACTGCATGGTCATGTTGCGCGCTTGGCTGGAGGGGATCACCCAAACGGCGACCTTCTCGGCGGCCTCGACGAACACGTTCGGGTCGCCGGGGTTGTCGAGGGCGCCTTCGCCGAAGATAGCGCCTGCTTCTAGGGAGGCGATGACCAGGCGCCGGCCTTCATTGTTGGTGCAGACCAGGTTGACCTTGCCGCTCATCAACACATACATCCTGCTGGACAGATCGTCCGCGGTGGCGACGACGCTTCCTTTCTCGCAGCTTTTAACGCTGATTACCTTGTTGAAGGCGGGATCGTCCGCCCGCAAGGCGGTCAGCGCCTGGGCAACGCCGGTCAACCCAGAAGCATTGGCGCCGTTTCGGGGGGAAGGTGAAAGGAACGGCGAGTGGGGGGCCGGTTGGAACTCGCGAGTTTGAAATGCCATTGCCTGGTTTTCCTTTCTGTAGAGGCCACTACAGAGGCCGTAGCCTAGGTCGATCTGCCGATTAACCGCCTCTCCTGCGGTTGCCGCTTTGTTTTGGTTCTCTGCTCTATTCGCCAGCCTAAACGTCACGCAATATGATTGCGTTCCACTTAGGCTCGAACAGGATATAGATATATCCTGTTCAAACATTGTGCGTTGATTAAACCACAGGTTTGTGAATTTGTCCAGCTATTTTTATTAAGATCACCTTAAAATTTCGCGCCGTCTGGTACATAACAGGCTACACTATACACGTCCAAGCTTAGAATCAGATTTGAGAAGTATATGAATTGCGTTAACGCCGGCTGTGGTGGAACAGCCGGCGTGCGACGAGCAGGCCGCCGGTTTACGGGTGTTGGGACAAAATGATTTGTGCAGCGAGCTGTCGCAGTGGATATGGGCGCGGGGTTATCAGTTGCCGGCTGCGGCAGAGGTAAAACGGCGTTGCAGAGCGCACCAGCGCTCTTGGTGCGAAGCCGGCAAGGTCGCGAGCATGTCCGCATCGAGCAAGGCCGGCGTTGCGGGCGCAGTGTGTTGCATTGCCGCACTGCACGCGGCCAACTGGAGGACGGTCCTGCGATCGCTGTCGGAGAGGTTCGAGAGTTCCAAAGCAGCGGCGGCGCCTGAGCGAAGCAGGATGCTGAGGCTGCCGGCGGGCGTGCCCGGCGCGGCTGTGCGGTTGTCGAAGAGAGCGCGCAGGTTGTTTTCGCTGATGTCTTGCAGAGCGTGGGAGAAGATGGCGACGATGCGCGGGTTGTCGGTCTGCGCAGCGAGGCGGGCGGCGCGGCCGAAGCAGTAGTCGCCGGCGAGGATGGCGCTGCCGATTAAGGATTTGTCGAGGTCCGTTGCGGACGCGGCAGCCAACAACTGGTGGATGCTGAGTGCGATATGGAGCATTTCGAGCGCGGCGGCAAGCGAGACGCGCGTCTGCATAGAACTGTCGTCATCCTGCTGGTTGTAAGCTGCGGCGAGGACGACGGCGGCGCATAGATGAGGCATGGCCGCGCGGATGCGGGCGCTGACCAGTTCGCTGAGCGGGGATACGATTTCCGCCGCCGCCGCCGCCAGATGCCGGCGGACCGCGTCCAGTTCGCGATCGAACTGCTCTTGGGCGGGAGATGACGGCTGCATAGCGGGAGGCTCTCTGTCAGGATTGGGCGGAATGGCGTCGTGCGGCTGCATCGTTGGCAAGGATTTCGTCGACGACTTCCAGCGCTTCGTAGGCCGAGGCGCCCATAAAGATGCCGGAAACCTGGTCGCGCAACTCCGGATGGCGGATGAAGACTTGGCCCCCGTAGCCGATCACGGGGCGACGCGGCGTGATGGCGGCGACAGCCTCGGACAGGGCGGCAAGCTCTCGCGCCGTCTTCTGGGTAGACGCGCTGAACAGGATCATGGCTGGTTGCTGAAGCGCGACCTCGCGCACTGTGTCCTCTATGTCCAAGCTCTGGCCGAAGTAATGTACGGCATAGCCGGCGCGGCGCAGATAGATGCTGAGAAGGAGCGCGCCGATTTCATGTTGCTCGCCAGGTGCGCAGCCGACCCAGATCGGCGCGCCGCCCGGCGCATTGGGCAGCGTATGCAGGAGCGCGTTCAGCCGTTGCCGCAAGTAGTTGCTGGCGAAGTGTTCGGCGGCGACGCTGAGGTCGCCGTCGCGCCAGCGCGCGCCGACTTCGACGAGTACGGGCTGGATCAACTGCTCGCCGATTTCCTCGACCGTATACATGGCAAAGGCTTCCGAGAGCACGACTTCCGCCCTGTGTTCGTCAAAGGCGAGCAGTGCGGCGAGCAGGTCCGCTTGCAGCGCGGCGAAGTGGCGCACTTGAGGCCGGCTTGGTACGGCCTGGGCGCCCATGCGATCGGCGGCCGCGCCGGGCAGAATGGCGTCTTCCGGGTTCTCGGCTCCTTCCACAATCGATTCCAGCCAGGCGACCGCCTGGCTGATCGCCATGCCTGCATCCACCTGGCTTTTTAGCCAGCGGATAATAGCGACGTCGCGCTCAGAATAGAGGCGGTAGCCGCTCTCCGAACGTTGGGGCCGGCACATATGATAGCGGCGTTCCCAGGCACGCAGCGTGCTGGGGCTGATGTTCGTTGCTTGCACGACGGCTTTGATGTTGTAGAGCGGCGTTGTCGCAAAGTCGCCAAGACGGATGTTTGTAATCACGGGCGCCTCGTCGGGAATATACTGCCGAAGGCAGCGACATGCCCCGGCTACTGTCGACGGTCTGCAACAGATTGATCTAGAGATTGTATTATGACATATCTTAGCATAGCCCGCACGGAATGCCGTAAGCGCACTCACATGCGAGAACGAAGCGGAACCGCGCAGGGCGTGGGGTAAGGCGGAAGGCGACATGACGATATGACGTCATCCGGCGCACGCGCATCCGCCGGCGCTTCATGCCAAGCTGCGGTCGTCGAACGGTCGTCCGGGCAACTCGACTTGGATGCGGTGACCGCGCCGGATCGATTCGCGAACAGCCAGGGCGACGGCGAGGTTGCGGATGCCGTCGCCGCTGCCGGCGATGGGGCGGCCATTCCCCCGAACCGCAGCATGAAAGCGGGCGATGGCCTCCGCATACGTATCAACATTGTCCAGGGGGACGGACACAGGGCGTCCGTGGCGGATCAGCGCCAGCTCGCTCGGCTCGTCGTCGACAAAAACGTGGCGGGCGGACAGAGTGCCGGCGCTGCCGTACAGCGTGACCCCGCCCGCGTCGTGAGGAAGGATATAGGAATCGTGCAGTTGGAAGAGCAGGCCGCTGCGCCGCATCGTGATCAAGGCGACGACATCTTCCTCAACCGTGTCGCTGAGCAGATGCTGCGTATTGACCGCGGCGACGGTCTGTACTTCGTCGCGCAGGAGAAAGCGCAACAGGTCGATGTCGTGCACTGTGCGGTCGAGCGCGACGCCCCCGCCATTGGGGCGCAGGCGCCAGGTGTGCAAGCTTGGGCGAAGGAGTTCGATGTTGGCGAGGCGCCCGCCCAGAAGGTCGCCGATTTCCCCCTCTAGGAGCAGGCGCAACATGGTCTCGATTGCGGCGTCGACGCGGCGCTGGCAGTTGACAGCCAGCACGAGACCGCGGCCGGCTGCGGTATGGGCCATTGCCAGCGCATCGCCGAGCGTGAGGGCCATGGGCGTTTCGCACAATACGTGTTTGCCCGCGGCAAGGGCCGCCAGCGTCGTCTGGGCAAGATGGCGCGGATGGCCGCCGGCATAGACGCAGTCCACATCGTGACGAGCGAGCAGATCGGCTAGGTTGGCGAAGCTATGCGGGATGTGATGCGTCTCGGCAAAGCGACGCGCCCGATCTTCGTCGTGGCTGAAGATGCCGACGACGCGTGCGTTGCATAACGGGTAGCGCAAGTCGGGCGCGGGCAGCGACGACTGGCCGCGGATGGCGGGGATGATGCGTTCGGCCGCGCTGGCGCTGGCCCCGACGATAGCCCAGCCGAGCGTTTCTTCGCCGATGACCTCGCGGGGCCGCGGTTGCGGCGGGCGAGGCGACGACTCAGCCAAGTTCGTCATCGGCATCCGCCGCGATCAGACGATAGAGATTATCGAGATCGTCGTCGCTGTAGAAATGCACGATGAGGCGTCCGGAGCCATTGGCGCTGCGGTTGAGCGTGACCCGCGTGCCGAGCGCGGACCGGAAGCGGCCTTCGAGGAACTGGAGATGGGGGTCAGGTTCCGGTTCTGTCTCGGCGGCGGGTTCGGGCGCGGTGAGCAGACGTTTGACCAATTCCTCGGTTTGACGCACGCTCAGGCCGCGGGCGAGGATGCGCTTTAGCGCGTCGCTCATGACGGCTGCGTCGGGCAGGGCGAGCAGCGCGCGGGCGTGCCCGGCGGTGATGCTGCCTTCGATGACTGCGTGTTGTACCTCGGCAGGGAGCTGCAACAGGCGGACGGTATTGGCGACGGCAGAGCGGCTGCGGCCGACGCGGCGGCCGATCTCCTCTTGCGTAAGCGAGAAGTTCTCGAGCAGCATCTGGTAGGCCGCGGCCTCTTCCAGCGGGTTGAGGTCGGCGCGCTGCACGTTTTCGACCAAGGCCCATTCGAGCAACTGCTGGGGCGAAGCCTCGCGCACGATGGCGGGCACTTCGTCGAGTTGGGCAAGCTGGGCGGCGCGCCAGCGCCGTTCGCCCGTGATCAGCCAGTATTGGCCGGGCTGGTCGCCGCTGTCGGTGACGATCAGCGGCTGCAGGATGCCGTGCTCGCGGATGGAGGCGGCCAGCTCTTCGAGGGCGGACGGGTCGAATTGGCTGCGCGGTTGCTGCGGGTTGGGGCGGATGGCGTCGACTGGAACGAGCCGGATGCCGCCGGCTGCACCTTGTTCAGCCGCCTTTTGTTCGGTCAGGCGGTCGGTCTCGGTGTTGACGATCAGGGCGCCCAATCCCCGGCCCAATCCGAACCGTTTGCCGCTGCTTCTCGTGTCTTCTGGCATGTCGATACTCTCCGTGGCCGGGATACGTTTGCGCTGTGCAACGAAGCAATTGCGTGCGAACTACGCGCTCCCGGAAGGCGCGCTGCGGTTAGGCCCGGATCAAGTTGGGCGCGGTCTGCTCGGCGCGCTGCATAAACTCCTGGGCTAGGGCCTCATAGGCAAGGGCGCCGGCGCTTGCCGGGGCGTAGCTCAAGATGGTTTGGCCGTGGCTGGGGGCCTCGCTGAGCCGGACATTGCGCGGGATGATCGTCTTGAAGACGACGCCGGGGAAGTATTGGCGCACTTCCTGCACGACCTGTTGCGCCAAGTTGGTGCGGCTGTCGTACATGGTCAGCACCACGCCGGCAATGGCGAGCCGTTCGTTGAGCACGTCGCGCACCTGTTGGATCGTGCGCAGCAGGAGGCTCAGGCCCTCCAGGGCGAGATATTCACACTGCACGGGGATGATCACGCCGTTGGCGGAGGCGGTCAGCCCGTTGATAGTCAGCAGGCCCAGGCTGGGCGGCTCGTCGATAAGAATGTAGTCATAGTCGTCGAGCAGCGGGCGCAGGGCGCGCTCCAGCAGGCGTTCGCGCGCCATCATACGCGCCATCTCGACTTCGGCGCCGGCCAGGTCTGTAGTGGCAGGAACGAGATCGAGGCCGACGCGCTCGGTGAGGGTGACGGCTTTCTGGATCGGCGCCTGGTCGATCAGCACGTCGTAGATGCTGAGCGAGAGCGAGCGCGGGTCGACCCCCAGACTGGTGGTGGCGTTGCCCTGCGGGTCCATATCGACTACGAGCGTGCGCCGGCCGGCTGCGGTGAGGTAGGCGGCGAGGTTGACGGTGGTCGTCGTTTTGGCGACGCCGCCTTTTTGGTTGGCAAACACAAAACTCTTTGCGGTCATGGTTATTGTACCGGCAGGTTGCTGCGGCGGGCGGCGCGCCGTTGCCCCGCCGTTCTATGCCACGGGAACAAACGGATGTTTCGCCATATAGGCCAACACCTGCTCGCGGCTGGGAATGCCGGACACGCCCGGGTGTTCGACGCTGAACGAGGCCGTGACGTTGGCGAAGCGGGCGGACTGCACCGGATCGCCGGTCTCTTGCAGACGAATCATGAAAGCGGTGGCGAACACATCGCCCGCGCCTGTCGGATCGAATTCTGCGGCCGGGCGGGGCGCGATCTTAATCTCTTCGACGGCGCCGTTTTCGAGGCGGCGATAGATGGTGCTGCCATCGTGGTATTCAGTCAACACGACCAATGGGACTTGCTCCAGGGCAGGGGCCAGACGACTGACGTCGTAGTCGATGTCTTCCAGTGACAGGACCAGCACATCCAGATAAGGCAAGATGTCCGGCGCCGAGTCCCACGGCTTGCTGTAGACGCGCCCCGTGTCGTCCCAGCGGCGCATCCATCCCTGGGGCACGGCGACGACCAGCGTCTGCTCGTCGAAGATGCGAACCACATCAGGGCCGATCTCGTTCACCAGCGGGCCGATTAGGACGGCCCGCGGGGCGCGCATGCCGGGTGCAATGTCGCCGGCGGTGATGGGCAAGGCCTGGGCATAGCAGTACTGAATGCGTCCGTGCTCGGTGTAGACATTGGCAAAGGTTGTCGTCTCCGGCGACGGCAGAACATGCAGGTCAACTTCGGCGGGCAGTTCGGACAGGTCTGTGGTCGACGCGGCGCGGGTGATAACCGAGGCGCGCCGGCCAAGGCGAATGGCCGTGACCGATGCGAAACTTACGGTGCCGCCGAGCCGGTAGTCGCTCTCTCGGTCGGCGCTAATCAGATCGCAGGTGACATGCCCGATGAGCAGAATATCCGGCCCGGAAGCCGGAGCCTCTTGCGGTTTCGATTGTAGCATCTCTCCTACCCTTGGTCAATGCAAACGGGTTTGGCGTCTAAGGGCTCATGCAGAAGAATTCATGCAAGATAAGCGGCGACGGCAACGCCCGGCGAGAAAGGCCGGCGGCGCGTTGTTGTCGCGCGCTTCCCTGGCCGGTGCAGTAAGCGGCCCGACCAGGATTGCGGGACTAGGCTGTCGTACCACTATTTTGCTGCCAAGCCGCACTGTTTGCCAATGTTCGGCGGCGTTCGCGCGACAGAAGTGCGGTATGAAGCGGTTCTATGGCTCGTCCGGCGGAACGCCTACCTCCGACGGTCGCTGCCAGGGCGTGCCCAAGAGAGGCAGCAGCAAGCGATCCAACCCATACCAGCCGGCTACTTTCCAGGCGAGCATGAGTGCGATAGCCAGGGCGAACAGGAGACCGTTGGTGCTGGCCGAACCGGCCATGATGAAGTTCCAGTTCATAAACGCACCGGCAAAGGCGGCGATCCCGACCAGCGCGCCCAATATCAGGGCGATGCCGACCGCTATCTCGCCCAAGGTGACGAATTTGCCGAACCAGACGTACCACTCTTGGTCGAGCATGAACTGAATGAAGTTGCGATACCAGCCGAAACTGATGGCCGGGCGACCTTGCTCCGGTATGGCGACCGCGCCGGACCAGAACCCGGCCAGCGCTTGGCCGCTCCACCAGGCGGGGTTGTTGAACTTGCCCCAGCCGGATTGCAGCCACTGGTAACCGACATAAAGGCGGATGATCAGCCACAGCCAGGCAAAACGAGTCGTATTGAACAGATAGAACGACCAGGGCGGATCGGCGATGGTTATGACGCCGCGCGGGGTGACAATCGGATTGATTCGATTAGACATACGGAGCTCCCTTTGCTGTCGAGCCATTTGGTAGCGGTTGCACGTATCGCGGCCTAGCCTAGCGCAATATGAGGTTCGCCGTCTGTGCCGTCACTTCCGATGCGGCAGAAGTGACGGGTTGGAACGGGCGGGACAGCGCGCTGTATGCGGGCAACCGGGTCGCGGGCGGTGAACAAAAAGCCCCGCCCTCGATGGGGCGGGGCGACCGGTTCGGGTCCTGTACAGTGCGCCGGGCCGCGTGACGGGCTAGGCGATATCTCTGGGGACAATGTTGACTTTGCGGCGATCATCTTCCCCTGAGCTCTGGGTGTATACGTGCGGGTGGTCGCGCAGCGCCAGGTGTACGATGCGGCGTTCGTTGGCGGGCATCGGTTCGAGCGCGACGGCGCGGCCGGTCTCGATGACTTGTCCAGCCATGCGATGGGCCAACTGCGTGAGCTGCGTGACCCGGCGCTCTTTGTACTTCTCGACATCGACGACGATGTTCCTCCATTGCCGGATGCGCTGGTTGACCATGAGACGGACGAGGTATTGGATGCTGGCGAGGGTTTCGCCGCGGCGGCCGATCAGTGCGCCGAGGTCTTCGCCTTCGATGTCGAGCAGGAGGTACGGGTCGCCTTCCTGTTCGTCCGGCTCTTGCCAACTTGCCGCGACGGTTGCCTCGAAGCCCATCAGGCGGACCATTTCTTTGAGCATGTCCGCCGCCATCTCGGCCAGTTCATCGTCCGAGACAACGGCAGCCGCCTGCTCTTCGACCGCGGCCGGCTCTTCTTCTTGCTCGCCGGCTGTGTCGATCTCGACGGCGCCTGTTGCAACGACGCCGGTTGGCGGCATGACGGCTTCCGGTTCGGGGGCCGGTTGCACCGGCGGCTGAGCCGGCTGTGCGGCGGGGCGGGGCGGGGCGGGCGCTTGCGGCTTGGCAACGGGCGTCAGGCGCACGCGCGCCGGTTCGCTGCCGATGCCGAAGATGCCCCGGCTGCCCTTGCTGAGAATCTCGACGGATACGTCGCTGCGACTGAGTCGCAGCCGAGCCAATCCGTCGGCTACTGCCTCATCGACTGTCTTGCCAGAAAATTCGTGTGATTGTTCGGCCATTTGTCTATCTCCGTTTCGCGCGGCGTCGTTTCGGCGTTCTCGACTTATCTGCAGCGGGGGCCGGCTTTTCGCCTGCGACCGCGGGCACAGGCGCAGAGCCGCTCGTTCCGGCGGCGGGCGCGGCGTCGAGTTGCGTTCCGCTTCCCGCCGGCGCTGCGGCGGGAGCCAAGCCGAAGCGGGCGTCGGTAATCAGCCACTGTTGCAGCATTTGGAGCAGGTTGCTTGTCACCCAGTAAAGAGAAAGGCCGGCGGGCACCTGCAACGTAAAGAAGCCGAACATGAAGGTCATCATGAGACCGATTTGCTTGGTCATGTTGGCGGCCTGCCCGCCGTCGGGCGTGGCCGGAGTCATCCATTTCTGCATGATGAACTGGGTGACCACCAGCAGAATGGGCAGGATCAGGTAGGCGATCAGGGTGTAGAAGTCGCCCCTGCCGAATGCTTCGCCGATCCAGCTCAGGCCTTTGGTATATTGGGGGAAGCCTAGGTCCGGGATCCAGAAGAAGCGAGCGTCCGCCAGGTTCGGGCCCAGGGCGACGAGGGCGGCATAGAGGCCGAAGAGAATGGGCATCTGCACCAAAAGCGGCAGACAGCCGCTGAGCGGATTGACGCCGGCCTCGCGATAGAGCCTCATCTGCTCTTGAGAGAGCTTTTCGCGATCCTTGCCGTACTTCTTCTGCAGTTCCTGGATCTTGGGCTGGATCTCGCGCTGCGCCTGCATGCCGCGGATTTGGGTGATGGTAAGCGGCAGCGTGACGAGCTTGATGATCAGCGTAAAGAGGATGATGGCAAAACCCCAACTATAAGGGATGTTGAGGCCCGCCAAAACGTTGTTCAGCCAGATCAGCGCCTTGGCCAGCGGCCAGACGACCAGCGTCTGCCACCAGCCGTCCGGCGGGACTTCGGTAACGTCGACCCCTTCGAGGGCGACGCCGCAGCCGGAGAGCAGCAACGCCGCGAGGACGAGCAGGGGCAAAATAAGCCAGCGGTTACGTTTCACGTTTGTTTCTTCTCCTCCGCGCATATGGGTCCTTGCACATTTGGGGCCTGGCGCGGCGTGTGGCGCTGTCAGCCGGTTAGGGAACCGGATCGATGCCGCCGGGGTTCCAGGGGTGGCAACGTGCAATGCGCTTGATGCCAAGCCAGCCGCCTCTGCGCACGCCATAGCGTTCGATCGCCTCGTAGGTGTAGGCGGAGCAGGTCGGATAGAAGCGGCAGTTGCTGCCCAGCAAGGGCGAGACGAAACGGCGATAGAACCGGATCACGGCGAGTATCACGGTCTTCATCAGCGGTCGTTCGGGTCTTCACGCAACAAATGCGCCCGCCGGATCAGGCGGGCGCAGGCGGCATCTATCTCGTGATAATCCGCGCTGCGAATCGGATACTTGGCAATGAACACGATATCCCATCCGGGTTGTATGGCGTTCATGCGCAGTCTCATGGCCTCTCGCAGCCGGCGCTTGATCCGGTTGCGTTCTACGGCGTGTCCGATTCGACTGCTCACCGAAAAGCCAAAACGGCTGTAGGGCAGATCGTTGGGCAAGGCGCACAAGACCAGATGCTTGCTGTTGACCGATTGCCCATGACGGCGGATCTCCTGAAAGCGTTGGTTATCCCTGACCCGATAGCGTCGCTTCACGCTGCATGGAACCGTCGACTGGCAGTGCGGGAACCCGGCCGGCTGGGCCTGTGCGTCATGCAGTTGCGCCTGCGCCCCAGGCGACTCAGTCCTTGATCGATTTGCGCGGGGTCAACTGCACGGCGAGATTGGCGCGGCCGCGCAGCCGTCGTCGCTTCAACACATTGCGCCCGCCGGGTGTGCGCATGCGGATGCGGAACCCGTGGGTTTTCAGTCGCTTACGGACTTTCGGCTGCCAAGTTCGCTTCGGCATTTCCTGCTCCTTGTGATCGTCTATCAAATCGCGGCAACGCGCCGGACGGGTACGGATCCATGATCAGCCGCGCCGGCGCGCGAGCCGACAGCGGTGATCACCAGTATCGACGCGCCATTATAGGCGCGCCTAAACCGGAATGTCAAATTTCGGCGGCTTTCCTGGTCATCCGTCTTCAATTTGGCGTCAGGCTGGGGCGCGGCTATGATATAATGCTTGGCAAGACAAGGCAGCGACGGCGCCCAAAGCGCAGTGCCGCACCAGGTTCCGCCGCATGGAGGTGAGATGACAGAGTCCGAACGCGGTTCTTCGGATGCCCGCAGTACGTCCGGCCCCGCTCCCAAGCCCAATCCCGATCCGTCCCCTTTGTCCGATGACAGCCCGGAAATGTTGCGTTGGCGGGCGGACGCGCTCATGGAGGAGATGATGTTGGGCGCGGTCGATGTGTCCGCCGCGGATATGGGCGAGGGGACAGACGCGACGGGCGGCGGGTTTGCGCCGGAAACGCCAACGCCGGAGACGCGAAGCGCGCCGCCGCAAAACGGCGACGGCTCGGCCTCGCAAACAGACGCTCCGCCGGCTTCTTACGCACAGCCGGGCAGCGGGTGGGCGGGCTTTTCTGCGCTGGACGAGGAGCGCGAGCGAGATGCGCGGGATAGACAGGACAGCGATGCGCGCGGCGACTGGGGAACGCGCGCGTCCGCGCCCTCCTCTTCTGCGGCGCCGCCGCCTGCGCCCACGCCTACGCCGGACTGGCGAATCATGTCGGGTACGGGTTCCGGTCGCCCAACCGACGCAGGTGCAAACGACTATTTGCCGCCGATCAGGTCGACGGGTTATGAGGCGGCGGCGAACAAATGGCAGCCGGATTTTTCCACACCAGATAGCGGCGCCTCTGGGGATCGGGAAACGCGTTCCGCCGACGAGCAATATGGCACTGCATCAAGCCGAGAGGCGGGCAGCCCGGCTGACGCTTCGGCCGGCTATGCCAACGGATGGGCGGCGGACGACACGCCGCGTGCGCAGAGCGGAACATCCGAGAGCGCCGGCGTCGGATATGTCAGCGCCATGGCGGTAATGCCCGGCGGGCCGAGGCGGTCCGCGCTGTTGCCGCGCATGTCCGAGTTCGACGTCGAAGCGCTTAATAAGGAGATTGCGGACCTGCACGCCGAGATCCATAAGATATTGCCTGTGGGTCATGAGACCGCGGAACGCGCCCGGCATCTCTTGGATAAAGCCAACACGATCCTCACCAGCGACCCGATGCGCTCGGCTGAGGTTGAGTACTATATGCAGCAGGTTCGCACCATCGTGCAGCGCATGCGCCAAGCGCATCGTTGGTCCGATCTCTATCGAGACCGGCTGCGCGTCTATCTGGGGGCCTGGGCGCTGTTGGCGCTTGTTGTGCTGAGCGCGCTGGCGCTGTTTCCGCTGGACGCAGAGGCTTTTGCCGCCTGGCTGACCGCGGCGGCGAACGATAGCCTGTTCGTGGTCAATTTTGTCGGGTTCGCCGGCACGGTGATGGCGGGCGCCTTAGGCGGCTCGCTGGGCGCCATGCTTACCATGCGCAGACATGCCAGCGCCGAATATGGCTTATTTGACCGCAAGTATGGCCTGCGCGGTTTGCTGTTGCCGGTGATCGGCGCACTGGCCGGCGCGTTGATCTATTTCGCCTTTGGTGCGATTTATCACTTCGTGCGCATCAATCCCTCCCTCAATGTGGCGGCGATTGCGCCGCCCGCCCTGCTCGCGTTCGTGCTGGGCTTCAGCCAGGAATCCATCTACGGCACGCGTGAGTAGATGGCGTGAGTCAAGGTCTGCGTTAAGCCATTCGAAATTTGCGTGATCTGTACACGATCTGAGATGAACTACGCCGAGATTGTCGTCAATGTGCCGATCCGGCGCACGTTTGCGCGGCGTTTTGCCGAGGCGCCGCCCGCCAGTGATGAGGACGGGCCGCCGGGCGCGTCCGAGGCGTGGGCCGCCGAAGAGTCGTCTTTGCAGACGTTTCACTATAGCCTGCCGCCGCAGATGGCAGGGACGGTGCGCCCCGGCCATCTGGTGTGGGCGCCCTTCGGCGCGCGCGAGGTGCAGGGCTTCGTGTTGCGGCTGACCGACAGCGCGCCCGTGGCGACGCGTGAGGTGTTGCGGCTGGCGCGACCCGAACCGGTGCTGACGCCCAAACAACTCGAACTGGCGGAGTGGATGGCGGATTATTACATCGCCGCGCCGGCCGAGACGCTCAAACTGTTTTTGCCGCCGGGCTTGCTGGACAAAACGGGCGCGGGGACAGGCGTCCGCGCCAAGCGAGAACTGGAAATCGAGTGGATCGGGCCGGAAGACGAGAACGAGACGTATCTGCAGCGCCTGGCGCGCTCGACGCCGGGAAGCGCCGTGCTGGCCTATATGCTGGCGCATGTCGAAGAACGGGCTACGCTCGACGAGATCCGGGCAGCGTGCGCTTTGAAGAGCGCGCAGCCGGTGAAGACGTTGGTCGATAAGGGCGTGTTAGCGCTAGACGACGACAAGCGGGTGAGCCTGGCGCAAAGCGTTGCGGAGGCGCAGGAGACGCTAGCTGCGCTGCAAGGCGTTGACCGCTACCGGCCGGCGATCGCTGCCCTGCGCAAGGCCGGCGGCCCTGTATGGAAGAGCGATCTGCCGGCGGCGGACGCCCCTCTGGCGTTGCTGCGCGATTTAGAGGCTGCGGGGCTGGTGCGCATGAGCGAACGCACGCGCTTCCGCGACCCACTGGCCGGTCGAAGTTACCCGCGAACCGCGGCCCCGGAATTGACGGATGAGCAGAAGGCCGTCTGGCGCGTGATCCGCGAGCAGGGGTTCGGCGATGATTCGCCGCCCGGCCTGCCGGAAAAGGCGGGCACGCGGCCGCACTTCTTGATCCACGGCGTGACCGGCAGCGGCAAGACCGAGATCTATCTCCACGCCATTGGCGAGGCGCTGGCGCGTGGCCGGCAGGCGATTGTGCTCGTGCCGGAGATCGCGCTGACGCCGCAGACGGTGGCCCGTTTCGCCGGTCGCTTTCCGGGACGGGTTACGGTGATTCATTCCGGGCTGAGCGCAGGCGAGCGTTATGATGTGTGGCGCAAGGTGCGCGAGGGCGAGTTCGACGTAGTCGTGGGGCCGCGTAGCGCCTTGTTTGCGCCGCTGCCGCGTCTGGGGCTCATCATCATCGACGAGGAGCACGAGCCCTCATATAAGCAGAATGCGGAGGAGTGGGGCAGCCATACGGTCTTCTACGATGCACGGCGGACGGCGGAGCGACTGGCTGATCTGTCGGACAGCGTTCTGATCCTGGGCAGCGCTACGCCGAGCCTGGAAGCCTATTGGGCAGCGCAGCGCGGCCGGCTGACGTTGCTGGAGATGCCGCGCCGCCTGGTGGGGCACGGCGCTCAAGACGGGACGGCCTACGCGGAGATGCCGCCGGTCGAGATCGTGGACATGCGCCAGGAACTGCGCGCGGACAACCGCAGCGTGTTAAGTCGCAGCCTGCAAGCCGAATTGCACGCCACGCTGGATGCCGGCGAGCAGGCGATCCTGTTTCTCAATCGACGCGGGACGAATACCTTCGTGATGTGCCGTGACTGCGGCGCAACGGCACGCTGTACGCGCTGTGATACGCCTCTGACCTATCATGAACGGGCCGAAACTTTGCTCTGCCATCATTGCAACCGGCGCTATCCGATCCCGACCGTGTGCGCCGAGTGCGGGAGCAAGCGCATCAAGTATTTTGGAACGGGCACGCAGCGCATCGAGGAGTTGATCCGGGAGATCGCACCGCGGGCGCGGCTGATGCGCTGGGACGCCGATACGACGACAGGCAAGGGCAGCCACGCGGAGATTCTGGAGCGTTTCTCGGCTCATGAAGCGGATGTGCTGGTCGGCACGCAGATGATCGCCAAAGGATTGGACTTGCCGCTGGTCACACTGGTCGGGGTGATTGCCGCAGATGTGGGGCTGTATTTGCCCGATTTTCGCAGCGGCGAACGCACTTTCCAACTGCTGACGCAGGTGGCGGGCCGGGCAGGGCGCAGCCGCCGCGGCGGGCGCGTGGTGATCCAGACCTATTCGCCGGAGCACTATGTGATCCAGGCGGCGGCGGGGCACGACTATGCGGCGTTCTATGGCCGCGAGATGGAATATCGCCGCGAACTCGGCTACCCGCCGCTGCAACGCATGGCGCGGCTGATCTATTGGGACAAGAATGCCCAAAAGGCCGAGTCTATGGCGGAGCAAATGGGGCTGCGAGTGCAGGGGCGGATCGCCGACCTGGGCTTACGACCGGAGAGCGTGACGGTTGTCGGGCCGGCGCCGGCCTACTTCGCTCGCTATCGCGGCTATTACCGCTGGCAGATCGTCTTGAGCGGCGCCGATCCGGCCGCGATTGTGCGCGGGTTGCCCATTCCCTTTGGCTGGCGAGTGGATATCGATCCGGTAAGCGTGTTGTGAGAGAGGCCGCAACATGAATCGCCGACTTCGGCCTAGCCGTCAATTAGGAAAGCTATATGTCCGGTCCTGATCAAGAGAGACAGCCGTTGGCGGGCGCGGAGGGAGATCTGCACGGTCCGCATTGGTTGACGCTAAAGGATGCAAGCCGCTTTTTGGGCGTACACTATACGACGGTGCGCGCCTGGGCGGACCGAGGGGAACTGCGGGTGTTTCGCACGCCCGGCGGCCATCGCCGTTTTAGCGTGGCGGACTTGCGCCGCTTTCTAGAGGAGCGGGCCGGGCATGCCGCGCTCGCCGACACGGAAGCGCTGGTGGACGTGGCCGTAAGCCGTGTGCGGCAGGAGATCCGCAAGATTCCCCGCGATGAAGCGCGCTGGCGCGACGGAGATGACGACAGCAATGATCTGCGCCGCCAACGGGGCCGGCAGTTGTTTGCGCTGGCGATCGCTTTCGTGCTTAAGCCAAACCAGCGCGAGCGCATTTTGCGTGAGGGCCGCGAGTTAGGACAGGCCTACGGCAGCGAGGCCGCGTTGAGCGGGGTGGGATTGCGCGATACGGGCAAGGCTGTGCAGTTCTTCCGCAGCCAGCTAACACAGGTGTTGCGCAGCAGCGAGAACCCGCGCACGCTGGATGCCGACGATGTACGCGTGCGCCAACTGATCGACCACTTTTTAGATGAAGTGCTCTATGCGGTGTTGGACGGATACGAGCGTCAATTGGCCCAAACGCCCGTATTGCCCGCCCGGATCGAGGCGCCGGCTTCAGAAGGTAAGCCGGCTGGTCCGGAGGGGCGAGAGCGAGGAAGGCAGGAGAAAAAGCCCCGACCGCGCAAGAATGTCGGCAAAGCGTAGGGCAATCGCAGTCTACCGACAGGCGCATTCATCGTACAATCTACAGATAGCGGCGTGTGTAGGATATTGGCCGCGCCGAATTGGTCGCGCGGGCGGTTCCGGCGGGCGGCACGGGTTGATCTGTGTATGCGAGGGCGCAGCGCCGCCCAAAGAAATGCCCCGGGCCTGAGGTTGCAAACCTCATTCAAAGCTGTTATACTACAGACCCTCAAAGCAGCCGACAAGAATGGATTCGCCGCCAATTTGCCGCCAATTTCGCCAGATCAAGCCGAGATCAACAAGCTGAGATCGAGATGCCGGGATCGGATGCAGCGGGATAGGGGCACGAGTAATTGCGTTTTTGCCGTGGTCGATCTCAGGGTATAATTGTGTTTGACAGATTCAGCCCTGCGGAATCTGTACGAGTAAAAACCCATCTCTAACTCTACCAACACCAACGATACTGTCTTAAGACACAAAGGGAGGTTTCAATGCTTAGCCGAAGAAACTGGGTAGTTGCTCTGGTCTCATTGTTGCTGGTCGCGAGCCTGGCGGGTTGCACATCGGGAATCGCAGTGCCGGATCGCGCCATCGCGGTCGATGTGAACACGGCGCTTGAGGCTCAGAACAAGGTTGCAAACTTGATGATGGCGGGCGAGGTCCAGTGGTCGGAAGCCGAGTTCTCCAGCCTGTTGAGCGTGTTGCTTGATCAGAACAGCGGTGAGAACAACCCGGTCGATGCCGTTCTGGTCTGGTTCGAGCCTGACAACAAGGTCATTGCCCAGGTATCGTTGATCGACGGCGTTCTGCCCCCCACCTTGGGCGGCGATGCGCTGAACCTGTCGGGCGTAGTGTCGGTTGAGGGCGGCGCGGTGAAGCTGAACCTCGACGGCGCGAGCGCCGGCGGCCTCGGCATTGATGCGGCTTTCCTTGCCCCGGTCAACGCCCAGATTAACGCGGCGTTGGCGGGCTTGGGCTTGGGCGTGCCGGTGACGGTGGAAACCGATTCCGGTTCGGTGACAGTCAAGCTCGGCATGTAAGCTGCACCTGGACAGATGAACTGAACGCCCCTTTATAAGGGTGTCGAGGGTCCGATCTCCCGGCAGGAGGTCGGACCCTTGTTTTGTGCGGATCTTGTGCGGCGCACGCCCGGCAAGCCGGCCGTCGGAAGAGCCAAAAGGAGACGGCATCGCGCGAAACCGGGCGGCGATTTGACCGGAATCGCGACAATGTGCTACACTCGCAGTTCGTGGGTCTGAGTATCTGTCTGGACCTCTGCCGTGACTTTGTTGTGGCTGTCAAGAGAGTGTCCGGCGTGTTAGGTGGGATCGGCCCCGACCGGGTAGAGATGGGCGTGCGCCGGTCCGGCGCACATCATGGCGTTCGGAAGCGGCGTGTTGGATGCAAATAGACGGCTGCCGTAATCAGAGGTGGGAGCCGTTGTCTTTTACAGGATAGGGAGGAATCTGTTGCCCACGATCAATCAATTGGTCCGCAAGGGTCGCAAAACTCTAGGAAAAAAGGAAACTGCGCCGGCGCTGCGCTTTACGCAGAATACGTTGACAGGCAGGACGCGGCGCGTTAAGAAGGGCAACCCGCAGAAGCGCGGCGTGTGTACGCAGGTGCGTACGACAACGCCCAAGAAGCCGAATTCGGCGTTGCGCAAGGTGGCTCGTGTGCGTCTGACCAACGGCATCGAGGTCACGGCCTATATTCCGGGCGAAGGGCACAACTTGCAGGAGCACAGCGTCGTGTTGGTGCGCGGCGGGCGTGTGAAGGACCTGCCCGGCGTGCGCTATCACATTGTGCGCGGGGCGCTGGATACCACGGGCGTGAACCAGCGCAAGCGCGGGCGCAGCAAGTACGGAACCAAACGGCCGAAGGCATAGCCTGGTCGCCGGAGACGAGTAGCTAGGTGGAGATAGAGCCTAATGCGTAGAAAACGTGCAGAACTTCGGTCTGTATTGCCGGACCCGCGCTATCACAGCGAAACTGTAGCAAAGTTCATCAACAATGTGATGGAACGGGGCAAGAAGAGCCTGGCCGCCAGCGTGGTCTATTCCGCATTTGAGGTGATGGAAGAGCGGACCAAGCGACCGGCGTTGGAGGTTTTTGAAGAGGCGCTGAAGAACGCTACGCCGATGGTAGAGGTGAAGCCGCGACGCGTTGGCGGGGCGACGTATCAGATCCCCGTTGAGATCAGCGCAAATCGACGGACGGCTTTGGCGATGCGGTGGCTCATCGCCAGCGCACGCAAGCGCAGCGGTCGCGACATGTCGGCGCGCCTGGCTGCCGAACTGCTGGACGCGGCCCGCAACGAGGGGGCGACGGTCAAGCGGCGCGAGGATACGCATCGGATGGCAGAGGCCAACCAGGCGTTCGCTCACTTCCGCTACTAAGTCGCCGTCGCAGCCTTTGCGGCCGGCGGCAGCCCCTCCCGCGCGGACTCTGCAGAAGATGCGGCGCAGGGATGCGGCGCGAAAATGCGGCGCGAAAATGCGGCGTGCGGGGGAGAACCCGGGGCGGCCTTCCGGGTAATATACAGCAGCATATCCGTCTTTGACGAGTGCGGCGCCTTTGCCACAATTGACTGACATGATGTCTGCCGGCGCGACGGCCTGAACTTGCCGATGAGCAAGACAAGGCTAGGCAGACGCCATACAGGACATAGAGCCGGAGATTGTGGCGCTCGGCGCCGCTCTGTTTTGCGCTGAATTAGGAACGAATCTATGAGTATTGAATATCCGATTGAGCGAACGCGCAACATCGGCATCATCGCCCACATCGACGCAGGCAAAACGACCACGACTGAGCGCATCTTGTTTTATTCGGGACGCATTCATCGCATGGGCGAAGTGCACGAGGGAACGGCGGTGACTGACTGGATGGTGCAGGAGCGCGAACGCGGCATCACCATTACCGCCGCGGCGATCACTACCTCGTGGCAGGACCGCGTGACCGGCGAGGAATGCCAGATCAACGTGATCGACACGCCCGGCCATATCGACTTTACGGCCGAGGTGCAGCGCAGCCTGCGCGTCTTGGACGGCGGCGTCGTAGTGTTCGACGCCGTAGCCGGGGTGGAGCCTCAGTCGGAGACGGTATGGCGTCAGGCCGACCGTTACCAGGTGCCGCGTATCTGCTTCATCAATAAGATGGATCGCGTGGGCGCAAGCTTCGAACGCACGGTGCAGATGATCATCGACCGCCTCGGGGCCAATCCGCTGCCGATCCAACTGCCTGTGGGCGCGGAGGACAGCTTCCGCGGGGTGATCGATCTGTTCCGTATGCAGGCGCTGATCTTCTCCGATGAGTTGGGCGCGAAGCCGACGATTGAGGAGATTCCGGCCGACATGCGCGAGCAGGCCGAAGCCGCGCGCGAGCAGATGATCGAGCGCATCGCCGAGACCGACGAGGAACTGACCATGAAGTTCCTCGAGGGCGAAGAGATCGGTGAGATGGAGTTGTATGCGGCTTTGCGGCGCGCGGTAATTGCAAACGAGTTGGTGCCGGTGATGGCCGGCAGTTCGTTGCGCAACAAGGGCGTGCAACCCTTGCTCGACGCGGTGGTGCGCTATTTGCCCAGCCCACTCGACGTGCCGCCGGTGATGGGGACTGACCCGGCGACGGACGAGCCGGTCGAACGCAAGCCGGACAACGCCGAGCCTTTTTCGGCGCTGGTCTTTAAGATTGTCACGGACCCCTTCGTCGGGCGGCTGGCCTACGTGCGCGTCTATTCGGGCAAACTCAACGCCGGCAGCGCGGTCTACAACGTGAACCGGCAGCGCAAGGAGCGCGTTGGTCGCCTCTTGCAGATGTATGCCGATAAGCGCGAGGAGATCGGCGTATGCGACGCCGGCGATATCGCCGCGGTCGTCGGCCTGAAGCAGACCTTCACGGGCGAGACGCTGGCCGATCCCGCCCGGCCGGTCTTGCTGGAGACGATCGAGTTCCCGGCCCCGGTGATCAAGGTGGCGGTGGAGCCGAAGTCGAAGGCGGATCAGGACAAGTTGGCCGAGGCGTTGATCAAGCTGGCGGAGGAAGACCCCACCTTCCAGGTCGCCTATGACGACCAAACGGGTCAGACTGTGATCTCGGGTATGGGCGAGCTGCACTTGGATATCATCGTCGACCGCCTGAAGCGCGAGTTCCGCGTGCAGTGTAATGTCGGGCGGCCGCAGGTGGCCTACCGCGAGACGATCACACGGCCGGTGCGCGTTGAGGGGCGCTTTGTACGCCAGACAGGTGGCCGCGGCCAGTATGGGCATGTGTGGCTGGAGATGGAGCCGAACGAGGCCGGCGAAGGCTTCCTCTTTGAAGACCGCATTGTGGGCGGTGTTGTGCCCAGAGAGTATATCCCGGCGGTGCGCAAGGGTATCGAAGAGGCCATGCAGAGCGGCGTCTTGGCCGGATATCCGGTCGTGGACGTCAAGGTGGCGCTGGTAGACGGCAGCTATCACGAGGTGGACTCCAGCGAGATGGCCTTCAAGATCGCGGGGAGCATCGCCTTTAAGGAGGGCGCGCAGAAAGGCGGCGCCATGCTGCTCGAGCCGGTGATGAAGGTGGAAACGGTGGCGCCTGAGGAGTATGTGGGCGATGTGGTGGGCGATTTTTCCAGCCGGCGCGGGGATATTTCCGGCATGGACACGCGCAGCGGCGGCGTACAGGCCATATCGGCCAACGTGCCTTTAAGCGAGATGTTCGGCTATGCGACCGACCTGCGCTCGATGACGAGCGGCCGGGGCACCTTCACGATGGAGTTTCTGAAGTATGCGCCGGTGAGCCAGGCGGTCGCCGACCGCATATTGAAGGGAGCCGGCTGATGACGCGGGCGGGTGGGTTTCCGGCGCCGGCCGACGGCGACAAGGCTGTACGTTATTGGGCTGCGTCAAATTTGGCGCAGCAGAGCGGTTGCTGTATAATATTGAAGTTTGCGTGCCCCAATAGCGGGGCGGCACACTTCTATAGCTGATGGCTGCACCGCCGCGACCGGTTCCGGCGGTGCAGTTTCGCCATATGGGATGCCAATCCGGGCGGCATCAGTTTGCTTTCTGCGTCTCTGTGCGGGTCGCGATTCAGAAAAATGCGGATAGGCGCGGCATAGAGCCGGCCATCGGCGGGAACAGTGAAAATCATTCGGTTTTTTTGATTTTGTTAGAGGAGAATGACGAATGTCCAAGGCGGTATTTACGCGAACGAAGCCCCATGTGAACGTGGGCACGATTGGGCACATTGACCATGGGAAGACGACGCTGACGGCGGCGATCACGAAG
>Ga0334887_1001802_pt1 | contig 26444 bp, 26 predicted proteins | sample GraSluR1_MG_10_FD_207217 | JGI IMG/M metagenome (GOLD analysis project Ga0334887, IMG submission 207217) | Sludge microbial communities from methane-producing bioreactor in Wageningen University, Netherlands - Granular Sludge_18_07-R1 | ecosystem: Engineered > Bioreactor > Anaerobic >...
CAAGAACAACCTTATCCGACGGAGTCCTCCCCTGGAGGAGCCCCTCCCCCCTCGGAGCCGCGTCGTCAAGCAAGACGCGGAAACGCCGGCCGACAAGCGATTCGTTGATCTCTCGCGCTATGACCGATTGGATACTGTTGATCTCGTTGAGGCGGGCCATCTTCACATCGCGCGGGATCTGGTCTTCTCTGGCGGCTGCCGAGGTGCCCTCCCTGGGGGAGTAGGCCGCCGAGTGGACCAGATCGAAGCGAAACTCTCTCAGAGCACGTACGGAACATTCAAAGTCCTCGTCCGTTTCTCCAGGATGGCCGACGATAAGATCCGTCGTCAATCCAACGTCGGGAAGGCGGTCGCGTATCGACGATACCGCCGCGCGGTACTGCTCCAAGGTGTACCCCCGGTTCATCATTTTCAATATCCGGTCGCTCCCGGACTGAATGGGAAGATTGATCGAAGGACAGAGAATATCCGCATGTTCCGCCATAACATCGACGATATCCGGGGTGAAATCCCGCGGATGCGACGTGACGAAGCGAAGGAGACGCACGCCTGTGGAGGCCGCTGCATCTCGAAGCAGGGAGGAGAATCTGTACCCGTTGGAGAAATCGCTCCCGTAGCTGTTGACGTTCTGTCCAAGGAGCGTGATCTCAAGGACGCCGTCGGTCACAAGCGTCCGCATCTCCTCCAGAATGTCCTCGGCGGAACGTGAAACGAAGCGCCCCCTGACATACGGAACGATACAGTACGAACAAAAATTATCGCAGCCGTGCGCGATCGTGACGAACGCCCTCCAGCGGTTCACCCGTTCCGTGGGAGCGCCCGGAAGTTCAAGGAAAGCTCTTGGATCGTCGTCCAGAAGAAAGATCGGTTCTTCCTTGCCGCCTGACTTTTCTCCGTTCCCTTCCGGGAACAAGCGCTCCAAGGCATCGGGAACCGCGCCGATGTGCCGGGGGCCGGACACGAAACGGACCCAGGGGAAACGGGCGGCCATCCTCCGTCCGACGCTCTGCGCAATACAGCCCGTCACCGCGACGGCCGGTTTGCGCTCATTCGCCCAACGGACGGCGAAGCGGCCAAGATCGCTCCACACTTTCTGTTCCGCCTTGTCGCGAATGCTGCATCCGTTGAGGATCACGAGATCCGCTTCGTCCTCGGCGCTCTCTTTCCACCCTCGATCAACGAGAGCTGTTCGTATCTTGTCGCCGTCGTAGACGTTCATCTGGCATCCATAAATCTTCAATGCAAACCGGTGCAAAGAAAAAACTCCTCCCGATGCGAAAATAGAGGTTAAACAACAGAAATAGTATTATATACCCTTGAAAGGGAATTATGTTACGTTAAAACAAAATCCACATATGCGCTTCCTTCTTTCCAAGGAAAAAAGAACGGAAGAAACGCGGAGGAAAAATTGTTTTCGATAGAGTACAATAGAATCCCGATTTTGGACAGAGAAAATCTAGGAGGTTGCATATGCGAAGAAACCGTTGTTATAGTGTGCTGATACTGATTGTACTCCTCTGCGGAGGGTCGGCCTTCGCCTCCGTTTCGCTTCCGGATATCCCGGGCTATACGGCCGGGGTCTTGCGCAATACGCCTCTTTCCGCACCGTCGGGAGATTTCGGAGTGTGGCTTTCCAGGACATACCGGTCGCCCGGGGGGAGAATCCTGGAAGCGACGCTGATGTCGGGCCCGGGAGCAGGCCCTCTTGTGGCCGGAGCGGAGGGATCGAAAACGGACGACCGTCCTCTGGGTTTCGGGGCGACATACGAAGTATTTTCGCTTGACGGAAAAACAGCGGTGTATGAAACAATACCCTCGGTCGGTCGGTCTCTTGCCGTTGCGGTGGACACGAACAGCACGCTCACGCTGGAATCCGCCTCCCTGGGCAGGAAAGAGCTGGAAGAAGCGGCGCTCCATCTCATGCGCGCCATGTAATCAGTCATTTTTTTTACAAAAAGGAGGGCCCCGTGAGAGAGCCCTCCTTTCCGCTTCGAGATCACATCCGAAAGACTACTCTTCAGGCTCGAACATATCCTTCCCTACGGCACAGACAGGGCAGACCCAATCATCGGGGATATCTTCAAAGGCCGTCCCCGGAGCAATTCCGGAATCGGGATCGCCCTCGGCGGGGTCGTAGACGTAACCGCATACGGTGCACACGTACTTCTTCATGATATTTCCCCCTTCATCAATTCGGAATCAGATCCGACTTCATTATATCGGCCGCCGGGAAAAAGGCAACTGCCGGTTGCTCAAATCCCTGTTGTTTCCGATGAAAATCCCCTGACGCCGCCGCCGAATCAGGCGGGAACAACCGCCGTTTTCCTGCCCTTTCCGCCTGAAATACAGACCGAGCCGGTCGACGTCACGAGATAGTCATCCTCGATGCGCATTCCCCCCCACCCTTCGATGTAGATGCCGGGCTCGATTGTCACGATATCCCCTTCACGGAGTACATCCTTCGACACAGGGGAGAGGCGCGGCGCTTCATGGATCTCCAACCCGAGTCCGTGTCCCAGTCCGTGAGAGAAGTGCTTTCCCCACCCTTTCGACGCGATTATCCCCCGGGCCACCGAATCGACGAACTTCCCTTCAACTCCGGGCTTCAGAGCGGAGGCAGCCGTATCCGCCGCCTCCAAAAGCGCCGACTCGATCTCGCGAGCTCCCTCTGAAAGGGGGCCCATCGAAAAGTTCCGCGTAAGGTCGGACATGTATCCGTCCACCGTAGCGCCGAAATCGACGGTGACGATGTCTCCTTTTCTGAAAGTACGGCCCGTCGCCTTCCCATGAGGCAACGCGCTTCGCTCTCCGGAAGCGACGATGAAATTACTCCCCTTCCACCCCGCTTCCGCTCCCCGTTTTCTGAGTGTGTATTCGAGAAGCGCGTTCAGCTCGGTTTCGGACATTCCCTCCCGGACGAAGCCAAGGACCTCTTCGTAGGAAGCGTACGCTATGTCCGCCGCCTTTGCGATCGCGGCGACCTCCACTTCATCCTTTCGTCTGCGGAGCGCCGGAAGAACCACGGAGCAGTCCTTCCAATGCGCCAAGGAGTGTTCGAACGCACGGAAGAGAGCGACGGAAAGCCGTTCCCCTTCATAACCCCCTACCGTCCATCTTTCTCCGCGCAGCAGTTCCGCAGTCTTCTCCTGAAGCGTCTTCTGGTCCTGTGGAACGACCGTAAACGGAGACTGCGACTGCGCCTGAAGAGCGTACCTTCCGTCCGTCACTAAAAGCGCATTGTCGGCGGAAATCACGAGCGCGCAGCTGCTTCCACGAAAACCTGAAATATAGGCCGCCGACTCGTTGTTATAGTTTTCCGTAACCAGAAGAACGAAGACATCCACGCCCTCCTCCGCCAAGACGGTACGCAGCCTTCGAAGACGGCGCGCAATGTGATCGAAACTCATTCCAGCTTCTCCTTCGGCCTCTCCAGCAACCCCCACAGTTCTTCGCGAACATCGTCGGGGCAGTTCCCCGGCCCTTCGACAAAACGCCCCGCCGCGACGCCGGGGATGCCCTTTTCACGAAGAGCCGTCAGCGCGTCGGATTCCATCCCCTGCGGAACAACCGCCAGAAGCACGCCGGAAGAGATAAGATGCAGCGGATCGAAAGCGAGCGAGGCAACCGCCTTTTTCGTCAGGGGAGAGAGCGGAACGCTCCCGTAATCGAGCTCCACCCCAAGGCCGCTCAAGCGCACGATCTCCGCGATTCCTCCGCCTACGCCTCCCTCGGTGGGGTCGTGAAGAAAGCGCGCCGTGTCTCGAAGAAGCTTCGCCTCTTCGAGAACCGAGATACGATCGAGCCAGCCCCGCGCCTCCTCCACCCCTTCGGGACCTATGGCGGGGAGCAAAAGATCAGGACGGTCGTTGGCCAGAATCGCCATCCCTTCCAGTCCTGCGTGCTTCGTGAGAATGAGAACATCTCCGGGACGTATATCGGTAGCTCTGTGGACAAAAGCCGTCGGCCCCATCATCGTGCCGACGAGGACCGGCTGATCATACCGTGAAGTCAGCTCGGTGTGCCCTCCGATTACGGCCGCGCCGATGGAGAGACAAGCTTCGTGAATCTCCCGCATAAGAGCCTGCACCATAGGCACACCGTCCGCGGAAGGAACAAGAAGCGTCGCCACGAAAAAAGAAGGGTCCCCGCCCTTGCAGGCGATGTCGTTCGCGTTGATGTGCACCAGGAATTTCCCGGCTCCCTCGCGCGCGCCCACGATGGGATCGGATGCTACCGCGAGAAACTTTCCTTCCGGTAATTGAAGAAGCGCCGCGTCCTCCCCGATTCCGGGGCCGATGATCACTTCCGGGCGCGGTGCGCCGCAAAAACGAAAAACGCTCCCTTCAAGGAGCGACGGGGGAAGCTTCCCCACGAGCTGTTGTTCCATGATCGTTTCCACCTCTCGTCATGCTGTACAGGCAGCCGCAGTACGACTGCCTGTACAGGCCGTATTCCTTCGACAGCGTCACGGAGCGGACAAAGCCGTTTTTCTTTCTGAAGACACGGACAAGCCATGCAACCCCGTACTTCGACGCGCACTCCGCTCCTAAGGCGTTGATCAGTTCCGCGTTCTTGTGCGGACTGATCGTCAGGGTTGTACACAGCAGAGGAATCTCCATCGCCGAAGCTCTCCTGGCTGCCGCTTCAAGCTGAAGGCGGAAACAGAGGGAGCATCGCCCCCCCCCTTCGGGCTCGTCCGCCAGGTGCGATACAGCTTTCAGCCACGCTCCGGGCATATACTCATCCCATAGAACATCTTTCCCCATACGGAGAGAGAGCGCTCCCAGCGCTTCGCGCCGGCGTTTCTCCTCTTCGGCCGGGTGAATATTGTTCCCGTACCAGTACGGAACGACTTCGAATCCTTCGCCGGGGAGATCCGCCCACGGTACGGTAGCATCCGGAGCGCAGCACACGTGGAGCAACACCCTCTGCGCGCTCACGGCAAAAAGCTCCTACAGAAGCTTCTCGAAAGCCTCGGCAAGCGACGATGCGTCGAGTCCCATCGCGGAGAAGACATCCTCGGACGCGCCGGAATCACCGTAGCGATGCACGCCGAGCGCTTTAAACGCCGCATTCAGACGAAGCTCCGTCATCCTGGCCGCGAGAATGGAGCCCATGCCGCTCGCAACGCAATGATCTTCGCACGTCATGATCCTCCCCGTGGCAGCGGCGGCGCGAAGAGCCTCGTCGTCCGGAAGCAAGGGTGAGGAGACCGCGTAGAGCGATACGGATATTCCTTTTTCCTTCAGAAATTGCGTGGCTTTCAACGCTCTTCCGGTCATGGCGCCAAGGGCGAAAATCGCACCGTCATTCCCTTCGCATACGAGATCCGCCTTCCCGTAACGAAAATCATACCCCTCGCCGAAAAGGGGCGCCCCCTTGGCGTTCGTCAGGACATCGAGCCTGCTTCGCCCCATGGCGAGGCAGACGCACCCCGGTTCGCCGATCGCCCAGCGTGTCGCGCGGTCGGTCTGGTTCGGATCGCACGGAACCGCGAGCTTCCAGCCGAAGGTGTTCCGGAGAAGCCCCACGTAATCGATCGCCTGGTGCGTCATGCCGTCTTCGCCGACGTCGAGCCCGACGTGTGTGAGCACTGTCTTCAGATTCGCCTTGTTGATGTCGTTGAGGCGCTGCTGGTTGTAGGTCTCGGAAAGGCCGAAGACGCCGAAATCGGCCCACAGCGCGGCAACTCCGGCTGTCGATGCCGCTCCCGCGACCGTTGCCGTGGCGTGTTCCTGGATGCCCGCCTGAACGAACCACTCCGGGCAGAGGGAAGCGAATTCTCCGGTTTTTACCGACCCCGCAAGGTCGCAATCGAAGACGAGAAGCGGCGTGCAGCCTTCCTTTTTGTAGTTCAGCTTTCCGATATCGGCGAGCGCGGAGCCGAATGCGGACCGGTTGTCGGTCTTTTTCGCATCGCGGGTATAGATGCGCGGTACGCCCGTATCAAGACCGGAGGAGAAAACCGTAATGTGCCTCCCGGCAGGCAGCTGAGCGGATCTTCTCTTGTTCCGGGCTTCCTCGAAAAGCGAGGGTTCTCCTCCGAGATCTTTCATAGCCTGGACATAGAGATCGTCGAGAGGCGCTTTCCCGTGGAACTCGGGGGAGTTCTCCATGAAGGGCACCCCCTTCCCCATGACTGTCCGGCAGAGGATGACTGTGGGTACTGCGCTTTCCGAGGCAGTTTTCAGTGCGGCGTAGAGTTCGCGGAAAGAGTGTCCGTCGCACTCCAGCACGCTCCAGCCGTCGGCTTTCCAGAGAGCGGGGATGTCGGCGGGCATTACGGATTCCAAGGAGCCGGAAATCTGGATGCGGTTCCAGTCCACCAGCGCCGTGATATTCGACAGTTTTTCCTTCGAGGCGATCCGCCGCGCCTCGGCGCTCTGGCCCTTCGTCTGCCCTCCGTCGCCCATCAGGACATAGGTTCTCTTTCCGTTTCCGCGAGCGCGTTGTGCGAGTGCGAAACCCACTCCTGCGGAAAGCCCCTGTCCGAGGTTGCCGCTCCCCCAGTCGATTCCGGGAACGTCGCGCTCGACATGCCCCTGAAACGGGGAACCGCACTGACGGAAGTGCGCCACTGCGTCCATTGAGTCGAAAAAGCCCCACGCCGCAAGCGCCGCATAGGCTCCGGGAGATGTATGGCCGTGGCTTATGGCGACGTAATCACGGTCGAAAGAGGAGCAGTTTTCCGGCGTGCTGTCGGCGACGCCGTACACCGCGAGGTACATTTCCATGCTGGAGAGAGAGCCCGCAGGGTGCCCGCTGTTCGGCAGCGTCACCATTGTGACGGCATCGATCCGGCACTTCGCCGCAGCCTCTTCAAGCGAATGGACCATTGAGTCGGTGAGTTCCTCCACGGGGAAGTTCCTCAGAGATGGAAGAATCGTTTTCATAGAGATCGCCTCCTTGAGTTGTGACAGGACAATTATACTCAAGAAGAGAAAAAAGAGGTGAAAAATGGAAGGCGGAAGCGAGCGTTTTTCAAAAGAAAAGTGGAACCGGGGACGATTCCGCCCGGAAGCGCCCCCTTCTCTTGTCAGGAAACGTAGACCCTGGGAACTCGCTTCAGGAACACGATAGGCACTTCGTAGTTGATCGTATTTCTGGCGGCCGCCATCTCCTCCGGCGTGATCGTTTCATCGCCCTGGCGACCGAGCAGAACGACCTCGTCCCCTTGGGAGACGCCCATGCCGGTGACGTTGACCATGGTCTGGTCCATACAGATATTACCGCACAGCGGAACGCGCTTTCCGTGTATAAGTACGGGGATTTTCATGGAGAGCGCCCGCGAATAGCCGTCGGCGTAGCCTACGGGAAGCACCGCTATTTCCTCGACTCCCCTCGTCATGTAGCGGAGGCCGTAGCCGACGCCGCTGCGCGGCGGAAGCTCCTTGACGAACGCCACCTCCGTCTTCACCTCGAAGGTTGGTTTCAGTTCGATCGGCCGCGGACACTCTCCCGACGGCCACATGCCGTAGAGAATCACTCCCGGACGAACCGCGTCGAGATACTTGTCCGGGCAGGCGAGAATACCTGCGCTGTTGCACGCATGCCGCAGAGAAAGATGGATTCCCCGCTTTGCGGCAGCGTCGAGCGCTTCCTTAAGCCCTCCGAACTGATAGTCGGTGTAGTCGAGTCTCTGCTCGTCGGCAACGGCGAAGTGGGTAAACATCCCCTCTATCTTTATACCGGGAATTGTGAGCAGCTCGTCGAGTACGGCCGGGATATCTTGAGGCAAAAAACCAATCCTTCCCATACCGCTGTCCACTTTGACGTGGATTCCGGCTTGCTTCTCCTGCCGGACGGCTTCCGCTCCAAGCGCCCTGGCGAAAGAGAGATCCGTCAGGGTCGCTGTGATATCCTCGCGGACGTATTCCTTCGCGGAACGTTCAGGAGTCGGCCCGAGAACAAGTATCGGGGCGTCGATTCCGGCTTCCCGAAGCTCCAATGCCTCATCGGGAATGGCCACCGCGAAACGGCGACAGCCTGCCTCCGCAAGCGCCTTGCAGGCGGGAACAGCGCCATGGCCGTAGGCGTCGGCCTTGACGACGCTGAAGATCTCGGGACCGGCGCCGATATGGCGGCGAATTGCCCTAAAATTCGCCTTTAGGTTTTCAAGATGCACTTCCATTCGAGTCGCGCGGTGCATAGAGTTCCGTCTCCTTTCAATAAATGAAGGGGCGGCACGCCGCCCCTTTCTGTAATTTCCCGTGGAACAAAACTCTTAGATCTTCAGTTCTCCGTCGCGGCGCTTCTTGTCGAAATCCGCCACGAGTCTTCTCAGTTCTCCGGAGAGGATCAGCAGCGCCACAAGGTTGGGAACCGCCATGAGACCGTTGAGCGTATCGGAAAGGTCCCAAAGATTCGCAAGGAAGCCGTACTTGTCTCCAAGGAAGACTCCGCCCGCGGCTCCGAGCACAAGAACGGCAACCCAGAGGACTTTGAGGACAGGAGCGATCCAGGAGCCGAAGATGTAGGCGCCGCACGTCTCGCTGTACCAGTACCAGCCAAGGATTGTGGAGAAAGAGAAAAGTGCGAGGCCGACGGAGAGAATCATCGTTCCGGTACCGCCGAGCACCGTCTCGAAAGCCGAAAGAGAGAGCTGTGCGCCGGTGAGTCCGGGCTGAGCCGTCAGAACGCCGCTGGTCATGATGGCAAGAGCGGTGAGCGTGCAGATCACGATGGTGTCGGTGAACACTTCGAAGAGACCGTACATGCCCTGGCGGACAGGATGATCGACAACGGCAGTGGCGTGCACCATCGGAGCGGAGCCGAGACCGGCTTCATTGGAGAAGACGCCTCTGGCGATACCGCGCTGAATAGCGGCACGGACGGTCCAGCCGGCGATGGCGCCGGGCATGGCCATGGGATCGCTGAACGCATAGCTGACCGCATTGCTGAAAGAAGCGCCGATCTGATCAGCGTGAGTGGCGACAACCATGATGGCGCCCACGATATAGAAAATAGCCATGAAAGGAACAAGATAGGTGGTGACATCGGCGATTCTCTTGAGTCCGCCGATAATGACGAGGGCCGTCAGCACGGCAAGGATAATACCCGAGTACAGGTTGGGAAGGCCGAAACCAAGGTTGAATCCCTCAGCGGCGGAGTTGGCCTGAATAGCGCAGCCAATACCGAAAGAGGCGAAGAATCCGAAGAAGGCGAAGAGCCACGCGAGCCATTTCGCATTGGCGGCCTTGTCGAGGATGTACATGGTGCCGCCGCGCCAGTTGCCGGCTTCATCCTTCTCACGGAAACGAACGGCCAGCGTAACCTCGGCCATTTTCGTCGTCATGCCGAACACCGCGGAAACAAGCATCCAGAAGAGCGCTCCCGGGCCGCCGAGGTGAAGCGCGGTCGCCACGCCGGCGATGTTTCCTGTTCCTATTGTGGAGGCAAGAGCCGTGGAGAGCGCTGCGAACGAAGAAATACTGCCTTCTCCATCTTTTGCTTTTCCGAGACTGCCGAACACTTCCTTGAACATCAGGAAGAAGTAACGAAGCTGCGGGACTCCAAGAATTACGGTAAGGTACACGCCGGTCCCGACGAGCAGTGCGAGCATCCAAGGTCCCCAAACTATTCCATTAATAATACCGTTGATTTCCATTACTTTTTCCATGCTGCTAATTCCCCCTTTTTCATGATAAAGAGTTGAGAAAAAGCGCTTCCTCCCCTAAAAAGTTCTAGGGGTCTTCCGGATGGATCTGGAGCAACAGAGAGTACTTCGCGCGAACAAAGCTCATTGACCACCCCCTACACGAATAAAAGAAAAGAGAATAACCGCGAGCGTTCAAAAAGAAGTATACCACAGCACGAAAAAAAATAGAAAAGGGAAGAGATCTCACTCTTCCCCCTTCCATCTTATATATAGCCGTTACTTCGAAGAATATTCTCCGCTTTTTGGAGATTTTTCGCAGCGACTTTTATGACCGGACCGGTGCACCCCATCGAAGACTCAGCATATACTCCCTCTTTCCAAAGGGCCTTGACGCCGTCTTCAATGGTAAGAACATCCACCCCATGGACCTCTTCATCAGTGGGCTCGGAAGGCGGAGGCGAGACTGTTTCGGCGCTTGCTGCTTTCGGCGTAAGGGTCTCAAGTATCTCCGCGAACCCGGCTTTTTTTGCCGCGGCCAGCTCGGCCGCCGCTTTTTCCGGCAGTCTGCCGGAAACGACTTTGGCAGTATATTCGAGAGCTCCGGCAATAACGGGAGCTCCGGAAGCACGTGAAATTATTGAAACGACCCTGGTCCAGCCTTCACCAACCGAAGGACCGTACCCCCAACCGAGCGATTCATACGATCCGCCCGTGGTAAAGGAGGAGAACATCTTCATCAGCACGTTGCCCGTGAGCGTATCCGTAACGCATACGTCCACCGCTCCGGCGAGGATGTCGTTCCCCCGGAGTACGGCGCCGCCGTCCTTCCGGACGCTTGCGCCGAAGGAGAGGGAGTACCCCTTCTCTTTCAACCTGCTCAGAGCTTTATGCACGATCTGCGCTCCGTCGACGTTGAGAATGCCGACCGAAGGGTTTTCGATCCCCAATGCCTTTGCCGTGGCGACGCCGTAGAGCGCATTGCGTACCATAGCTTCGACCCTGCCCGTTGCTGAAGTCCCCGTGGAGGAGGCGATAATCATGGGCTTACCTCTCCCCGGCGTCATCACTCTTCCGATCGTCGTCACGCCGAGAGGAAACGGATAGTGCAGCGCGACGGCCCCGGAAATGCGTCCGCCGGCAAGCGCCTTTTCCATAGCTTCGGATACGTCCTCTTCGCACGGCTCGGTCTCTATCCAGGAAAGTTTTTCGAAACCGGGTATCCGCGGCCCGATCATCACGACTTCAATACGGGACGAGTTCTCGGAAGCGAGCATCGCGCCGCGCGCCAGCTCTTCTCCGCCGAGTTCGCTGCCTAGCGCCATCAACCCCACGGAAACGCGGGGACCGCCCGTACGGGCCTCCGTCACGATATCCGCCAAGGCCTCTCCGATGAGCTTTTTAATCTCGGACATCTCGGCCACCACCGGCTATGCAAGCTTCCCGGACAGTTCGGAGAGAACCTCGAGGAGAAGCGTCTTTATATCGTCCTTGGAAACGGAAGAAACTGCGGACTTCTTGCCCGTCGGGGGCTCGAGCAGGAAGGACGCCCCGTCCGCAAGGTTCGTCAAACGGGCGAGGAAGAGACTTCCTTTGCCGATGATCATCGTTCTCTTCATCGTTCCCTTTTTAAGCGCGTCGCACGCATGCCCGACGAAGGGGACGCCCGAGGGGATATGTCCTTGGGTATGCGCGATTCCCGGTACGCCTCGCTCCTTGACGAAGGTCATCATATCCGCCTTCTCGATGGCTTTTTTTGTCACCGCAAGTGCCGCCGTCATCTTGATGTTCGCAAGAGGAACGTCGCCGGCCCCCGCAGGGAGGGTGATCTCGTTGATGTGCATCTCCGCGGCGTACTTGTCGACGTCGAGGAAGGACAATCCCGCCTTCTCCAGGGGATCGAGGATGAGCGCGGTGGTAACGGCCTGGGGAGAGGAACCCGCGCCGACAGTGTGCTTGCCGAGAACGTCGAGACGCATCACCGGGAGTTCTCCGTCGTCGGGGACGATCAATACGGCAAAGTTGCCCATGCAGTCCTCAAGCGCGGGCATCTTTTTCTTTACATGGTCGCGGCCGTTCATGAACAGCTTCGGGACCGCCCCGCCGGCGAGGACCACGCAGTTCTTCCTCGCGCCGCAGGCGACCTGGGATGCGCCGGCGATCATCGCGTTCACCGGACCGGCGCAGAAGCTTCGCACGTCGCAGCCGCTGGCGTTGGCGCACCCCGCGATTTCCGCGATCGCCTTGGCGAAGTTGCCACCGGCCCTCTGGTTCATGTCTCCGGCGCCCTCCTCGGAGCATTCGATGACGAAATCGACTTCTTCAGGGGCCAATCCGGTCTGGTTGAGAAGATGGAGCAGAGAGAGAACTCCACCGGCTTTGCACGCTATGTTTTCAAGAAGCACATAGGCAAAGAGGCAATCGTCGACGTCATGGCCGTTCCGGACGCAACCGACGACCTTGCCGCCGAAATAGAGCGCGAGGCCCTTCTTATGACCGACCTCCCCCTCGATTTCCGCAAGCTCGTGTCCCGCCTCAAGCCGCGAGAGCACTTTTTCGTTCATCACCGGGCTTGCACTCAGCTTCTCCCGAACGGAAGCGGCAAACTCTTTCTCCAGCCAGACGATATCGAACACATCGCATATATCCATTAGGCCGAGGAACTCGTCCTCAGGCATGATTTCACCATAAGCGCCGTACCGGTTCGAACCGGCCAGCCGGTTCACGTACCAGGGCTGCGGGGTCTGTTCCAGCGTCTCGAGAGAAATACCGCCGATGTACGCCTGGTTGGGAGCGTAATCCCTGGCATCTTCAAAGCTCTGCAGAAACGACGGCAACTCTTTAAGAAACTCGGTCTCTCCTTTTGTCTCTCGTTCGATATGAGGGGTGTTTCCATAATGATATCCAGTTTCGGGAGCGTGATTCAGGCAGTAGGTATATCCTTTGATTCCTACGGTGGCCATGACGTTCCAACCTCCTTGTGCTTTTCTCGCACGGCCGGATCCGGGGAATCCCCGGTTCCGGCCGTATACGCAACGGAATCAGTCGTTGAAAACCGTCTGCTCCGTAATCTCCGTCTGCAGCGCCTTGAGTGCCTTTTCGACAAGATGGCGCCGAATCTCTTTTTCTTCAGTCATTGTCCTCGAGGGATCGCCGAGAGGATAGGGTATTGCGACTGCGGGGATGATTCTGTTCGCTCCCACCGTGAGGGAGATGGGGACTATGGTGCAGATGTGCACCACGGGAAGGCCTGCGCGTTCGATTTCCTTCACCATCGTTGCACCGCAACGAGTGCATGTGCCTCAGGTGGAGGTGAGGATAACGGCGGTCACTCCGTCCGCGATCAGCCTTTTAGAGATTTCTTCGGCGAAACGCTTCGAGCTGGCCACGGCCGTTCCATTGCCGACGGTGGTATAGAATTTATTGTGCAGCTTCTTGAAGACGCCCTCTTTTTCCATATCGCGAAGAACGTCTACCGGAAGCACCCTGTCCGCGTCCTGGTCTGCGTACGTCGCGTCGTATCCGCCGTGCGCGGTGCAGAAGGAATCGCACGTAAGATCCATCATGCCGGAGATGTCGTACTCGCCGAATTTGCTCGCGCTGGAGGCCTCGATATGATCGGGGTTCCCTTTGGGGCAGATACCGCCGGAAGTGACAAGCGCGATGACCGCGTCCTTCATGTTTTTGATCGCGGGATTAGGGGCCACACGGTCGAAGACGGGCATCGGATATTCGGTGACAAACGGCTCTCCCTTGAGCTTCGCGGTGAACATATCAACCGCGCGCTCGGCGGCCAGTTTTTCATAAAACTTGTTCTTTCTGACGCCGCGCTCGATATATCCTTCCTCGGAAGGCGTACCGAGCTTCTCGCCCTTGAGCAGCTTCAGGACGAGCTTCGCCATTGCGGGAACAGCCTTCCGCATGCCGGCGGCGCTGTCCGGTGTCTCCACGATGTAGAAACTCTTCTTGTACATCTCGACGCCCGGGTTCTCCGGGTACATACCGGAGACCACCGGAATACCAAGCTTCTTGGCCACGGCCTCGCCGAGAGCGCCGCACGCAGTGCCGTACCGTCCGGCGTTGAACGCGGGACCGGCGACGACCGCGTCGGGCTTGTATTTGCTCATCATGCCGAGAATTTCCTCGCTCGCCTTCTCCATATTCGAGGCGAAATACGAGTCGCCGCAGATGACGGTGGCCACGATATCGGCTTCGGCGCCGAGAGCGGCCTTCAGAGCCTGTCCGGGCCCCACAATACCTTCGCGGATCTCCGGAGTTATGTCGGCTTTCTCTTCGCCGCCGATTCCGGCGTAAAACTGATTTATATAGTGTATGATCCGGTAAGTCACGATGACGACCTCCCCTCCTACAGGGTGTATTTACTGAACTGTCCGCGAATGCCGCTGACGGCCTCGGACAATTTTTCGGGATCCAGCACCATTTCCATCATGCTGATCTGCTCTTCCCAGGCGCTTTCATCGCACTCGTCCCGAATCTCCTGTTCAAAGACATGATATACAGCGAGTCCAGACTGGACTCCGGCCAAGGGACCTGCATACGTCGGATCTCCGTTGCTCACCGTTTCGGCGTAAATTTCCGCGCCTTCGGCATCGGACGATCCCAAAACGACGACCACGTTTTCCGGGCCGTACTTCTCAACAGCGTCCTTGATACGCTGCTGATTCTGCAGATCCATGGCTCCTGCGGCGGTTCAGACGAAGCATTCGGTAACGGAGAAGACGATATCGGCGCCACTGTTCTTCAAACATGTTTCCATTGCAGGACCGGGAACGCCGTCGCGTTCACCGAGGAGAAGCACTTTTTTGCCTGCCAGTTTCCCCATGCTCTTGCACCTCCTTGTCGAAAAACTTGTATCCGGGTATTCCCGGTTCGGTCACATCAGATGGTGTAGGCGCCAAGCTTCGTGAAACCAAGCTCGCTCGTGGAACCAAGTATCGCCTGGAGTTCCACCGTGATTGTCCCGTCGGCGGCAAGAGAGCCCTGCCAGCCTCCGGCGATGACGTTCGCCTCTTCGGGAACGCCGATAACCTTTTCCATAGGAGGCAGCACAATCACCTCGTTGGCGTTTCCGGCAGTCACGCACGCATCTCCCTCGGGGCAGGAGTCGGCAAGCGACTGGCTTGCGCCGTCCTGTCCGGCGTACTCGTCGGTGAGCAGCGTCGTCTTGATTCCTGCGCGCTCCGCCTTCCAGCAGTTCATGATGAGGTCGGCGTCGGGGTTGCCGAAGCCTTCCTCGGAGATAAGCAGCCCGTCCACACCGAGCGTTTTCGCCAGCTTGATCGAATAGGAAGAACTCCTCTTCTTGTCGGCGAGAGTGACGTTTTCGTTGGTGACGATGCAGCCGAGGAAGTTGAAGTCCTTGCCGTGGCGTTTGAACATGTTGTGGATGATCGGGTTGTTCTGATGTACGTACGTATTGTTCTTGTCGCATGCGGAAACGCAGTTTCCTGAGACGATGGCGCCGTCCATGACCTCCGTCGGGTTGAGGAACGTGGGAAGAATTTTCTTCACATCCACGCCGTAGAGATACGTGTCGTGGAGCAACCCCTGCGACTGGAGCATATACAGATACGCGACCTTCGGAAGTCCCGGATGCGCGTGCATGGCGTCCTTCAGCGATGGCGTTTCGTAGGTTTCGACTTCGTCGACGGAAGCGCCGAGGCACTTTTCCGCAAGATACGCGGCGGTCTTCAAACCGGCCATTCTGCATGCCGTCTCGTAGTCGTGCTTCTCGATCCCCTCGACGTTCTCAAGAATGACCACGATGTTGCAGGTCTGCGAATACGGGGTAAACTCCGCTCCGGGCCCCTTCATATCGATGATGCCTTCCTGAAAACGGACGATCTTACCAGTGGTTACAACAGCCGCCCCGGAGAGGACGATTGTCTTGCCTTCGCCCACGGAATCGACATCGGAGACCATGCCCGGAAAAATTCCGCCGGGGCCTTCGATCTTGAATCGAGGCTCCACGACGTCCTTCACGGGAAGGATGCGGACGCTCTCGCCGGGAAGCGCGAAATCGACGTCCACTTTCGCAAGGCGCTCGTCCCCGGAAAGAACGGAGAGAAGCTCCTTCTTGTTCACCGACAATACCCCGCCTTTGGCGAAGGTCTTGTCGCCCCAAGCAAGCGTGTTTATTTTTACCTTATGCAGCTCAAGTTTCATGGCTGTCTGTCTCCCCCCTTTTACAGGCGTCGAAGGCTATTTTAATAGAGCCTCGACGTTCTCCTTGATCTTCTCCAACGTCACATCGCCGCCGCTGATGCGGGCCACTTCCGCCCCGTTCTTCCAGAACAGGAAGGTCGGGAGGCCCATGACCTTGTTCGCGATCGCCACCCGGCGATTCTCCGAAACGTCCACCGAGCAGAATTTCACCTTGCCCTCATATTCGTCCGCCATGGTATGGACGTTGGGAAGCAGGGCCATGCACGGCCCGCACTTCGGCCCCCAAAAGTCGACGAGCACTGGAAGCGCGCTCTCTTTGACTTCGACGTCGAAATTCTCCTTCGTCAATTCAACCATTTCTCTTCACCTCCTTTAGAGACTCAATTCACCGAAACTTCCCGAATGAACATACGGTATCGGGAAAGACTCTCCTTCATCAGTTCGGCGTCGATGAAGGCGAAATCCTGGCGCACGGAATCGGGTATCCCCTCGGCCGAGAGAATACGAGACGACTGCGAGGAATAAATAGCGATGGCATTTTCTATATACTCGACGGAAAGAAGGTCGGCGCCGGATGAAGCGCCCTGAGGTCTTTCCATCAGGATAGACCTGTACGGATGCTGATGCGGACGGAGATTCCCGTAAAGCGGGTGGGAGAGCAGCACCCACCCCTCATGGATGAAGTTCCTTGTTCGCACAAGGACATCAAGGGAATTCCCTTCGACGAAGTCGCAGGAGGAAATTTGTTCGTGTAAAAGGGGGTTGTTCGTAACAAGCATTTTGCGACAGAACATCCGGCTGCCTCCTCGAAAGTAGAGTACAGGGTAGACATTCTCTGTCGCATAGCCCCAAAGGGAAGAGAAAACCGCATATGGGGGAGCTATTTTGTTCAGAGACCCGTCCGGCCGCAATCCTTTCGCCTGAGAGTTTCCACCTTGTTCCAAGGCATTGCCCCTTCGGCGCTTCCCGCTGACGTTGGAAAGTCTCTCTTGCGGCGTTCATCCGGAAGCTTTCTTTATTTTACACAATGAAAAAAAGCCGTCAAGCCCTTTTTGTGAAAGACGGAGCGAAAAAGAAAAAAATGCCGGAATCTCTTTGGATTCCGGCATTTTCCTGAAACAAAGCACGAAGCGAAGCTCGCTTCTGTTTGCGTTTCAGAGAGTCGTTACCACTTCAAACCGGTGTAGAAAATGTACAGAATCGCAGCGGGAGCAATAACACGGCAAACCCAGATCCACATGCCCATAAGGCTGAATGAAAGCTCGCCGTCGTTGTTGACTTCTCTTTCCGCCTCCGCGGTCCAGAACCATCCCACAAAGAGCGAGATGAAAACGCCGCCCAGAGGAAGCAGAACGTTCGAGGAGATGAAGTCCATCGCGTCCAGGAAGTCTTTTCCCGCGATTTTGGGCGCCCCCGTCAGGGACATCGCGGAAGGAATGCCGAGAGCGAATATCAGCAGGCCCATGATGAAGGCTGCCTGAGGCCTGCTCCATCCCTTGTCGATGAAGTAGGCCGAAACGACTTCCAAAAGGGATATGGCGGAAGTCAGCGCCGCGATGAAGAGGAGCAGGAAGAAAAGCGCCGACCAGATCATGGCGCCGGGCATCTTCGCGAAAACCGAGGGCAGCGTGACGAACGTCAGTCCCGGGCCGGCGCCGGCGTCCACGCCGAACGCGAAGACCGCCGGGAAGATCGCAAGGCCCGCAAGAACCGCAACCATGGTATCGAGGAAGCAGACTTGGATGGCGGAAGCGGGAAGAGCCGTCTTTCTATCGACGTAGCTTCCGTAGGTGATCATGCATCCCATGCCAAGGGAGAGCGAGAAGAACGCCTGCCCGAGCGCGGCGGAAATAGTAGCTCCGGTGATCTTGGAGAAATCGGGCTTCAGGTAGAACTCAAGCCCCTTTGCGGCGCCTTCGAGAGTCACGGAACGGCCGATGAGGATCAACAGGATAAGGAAGAGCGCGGGCATAAGGATCTTGCAGTACTTCTCGATTCCTTCGCCGACTCCCTTGTAGACAACCCAAATCGTGACCAGCATGAAGCCCGCCTGGTAGAGAATCACCTGCATCGTGTTCGTGACGAATCCGCCGAAAACGTCTCCGGCCTTCCCGGCTGCGGCATCCGCCATAAGCCCGGTGAAGGAATGGATGAAGTACTTGATCGTCCAGCCGCCGATGACCGCATAGAAGGAAAGAATGATAAATCCTGCGGCGACTCCCATCCAACCGATAAGAGGCCACAGACCTCCTGCCAGTTTCTGGAACGAACCGACGGCGTTCAGCTGAGCTTTTCTGCCGATGACCATCTCCGCGAGCATCACGGAGAAACCGATGACTAACACAAGCGCAAGATAGATAAGAACAAAAGCCGCTCCGCCGTTCTGTCCCGTTATGTACGGGAACCGCCAGATATTGCCGAGACCTACTGCCGAACCGGCGGCCGCCAGAATAAACCCTATCTTGCTACCCCATTGCTCTCTCTGCACATCCTGTGTCATTATACCCATACCCCTCCTTCATTTTCGATTTGAGCCGAGTTGCCTCCCGGAAACAGTGGTACACTTGTTTTTATACCCACCCCCCTATCTTGAAGGATATTCATAATATATAATAATCGCATTGTATTATACACCAGATCAGGATTCTTCCAAGTGGGGTGCGGTGTTTTTCCTTTTTCTGGAGTACAATAGAGTCAGAAAAGGAGTGATCACCATGTGTCTTGCTATTCCCCACGTCATTCAGGAAATTCTGGACGAAAAAAAAGCGGTTGCTCTGGCTGGAGCCGTCCGGACGGAGATACGAACCGATCTCGTAGACTCTCTCTCCCCCGGCGATACCGTGCTTGTTCACGCCGGGTTTGCGATAGAAAAGCTTTCTCCCTCGGATTCGGAAGAGTTGCTCGTACTTTGGGAGGAGGTCCGGAGTTTCGCCGGAGCGACTCTCCGGGATACCTCGACGCACGATGACGTCTAACGTGGCCGCGGCATCGGAGGCGCTGAAGGCTCTCGTCGCCGCACCGATCTCGGTGATGGAGGTCTGCGGCACACATACGGTGTCCATCTTCCGGTCCGGAATTCGTAGTCTGCTGCCTCCGCAGCTCCGTCTTGTATCGGGGCCGGGATGCCCCGTTTGTGTGACGGATCAAGGAGAAATCGACTGTGCGCTCTCTCTTTTGGAGACGGGAGCCGTCGTCGCCGCATACGGCGACATGTTCCGCGTCCCCGGGAAATCGGGGTCTCTTGCGTCGAAACGAAGCGCCGGTTTCGACGCGCGTTTGGTGACGAGCGCCTCGGACGTTCTTGCGATCGCAGAAAAGGAACCTCGAAAAGAAGTGGTCTTTCTCGCAGTCGGCTTCGAAACCACTGCTCCGGCCACTGCCGCGCTTGTGCTTGAAGCCTCGGCGCGGAACATCGCGAATCTTTCGGTTCTTTCTTTTCACAAGCGAACGCCTCCCGCTCTCAAGGCGCTCTCGGCCGATCCCTCCCTTGCGCTCTCCGGTTTTCTTCTTCCGGGGCATGTCAGCGTCATCCTCGGGCACGAACCGTTCCGTTTTTTGTCGGATCTGCATGGTATTCCCGCAGTTATCGCGGGCTTCGATCCTGAACAGATCATGCTCGGCCTCGTCACGATCGCCCTCCAGAAGAGAAAGGGGGAGGCGGCTCTCCGCTCGGTTTATGGACAGGCGGTACGCCCGGAAGGGAACACAAAAGCGCGGGAACTCATGGAGAGTGTTTTTATCAGCAGGGACGCATCATGGAGAGGACTCGGCGTTCTCTTGGATTCCGGCCTTGCACTTCGGGACGGCTTTTCTCGTTTCGACGCCGAAAAACGCTTCGAGCTCTCCTGTGCGCCCGGCGAGGCGCCGGCCGGCTGCCGGTGCGGCGAAGTGCTTACGGGGAGGATCGCTCCTACCGAGTGCCCCCTCTTCAGGACAGCCTGTACCCCCGTTTCTCCTGTCGGCCCCTGCATGGTTTCCGGAGAGGGAACGTGCGGCGCGTACTTTCGTTATCACAGAGCGAACGGAGGCAAACGATGAATTCAGTGACACTTGGACACGGAAGCGGAGGAAGGCAGAGCCACGAACTTGTGGAAGCCCTGCTTGAAGGTTTCCGGAAACGGAATATCGGGCCGGAATTGGAGGACGCGGCACTTCTGCGGGGAGGCTACGCCATGACGGTCGACGGGTTCACGGTCTCCCCCCGGAAGTTTCCCGGCGGGGATATCGGGCATCTCTGCGTCTGCGGCTGTGCGAACGACCTTGCCGTCCGGGGAGCTTCACCTGATTTTCTGGGAATCGGACTGATTATCGAAGAGGGATTTCCCGCCGGGGAGCTTGCGGAATACATGGAGAGCGCGGCCGCTACCTGCGAATCCCTCGGGATGACTCTTGCAGCGGGCGATACAAAAGTCGTTCCTTCCGGGGCCGTGGACGGCGTCTACTTTTCGGGGAGCGCTTTCGGGAAAGTGCATACGGCCCACCCTCTCGGCATGTCGAATATTCAGGAGGGAGATGCGCTGATCGTTTCGACCTCCATCGGGCGCCACGGCGCCGCAATCGCCGCAGCCAGGTTCAACCTTTCCGTCGACGGACTCGAAAGCGACTGCGCTCCGCTCTGGCCCGTCGTCAAAAATATCTTGCCGTTCGAAGGCCTTCGCTGCATGCGGGACTGCACTCGGGGAGGGCTGGGAACCGTTCTCTGCGAATGGGCGGAATCGGCGAATCTCCACATCTCACTGGACGAATCATCCATTCCCGTCGAGGATACGGTGCGCTCTCTGTGCGACGTGCTGGGATTCGATCCGCTGTATATGGCGTGCGAAGGGTGCGTCGCCCTTGCCGTCTCCTCGGCCTCCGCCAGGGAAGTTCTCGGCACGCTTCGAAAATCTCCTCTCTGCGGCGATGCGGCGATCATCGGGAGCGTCTTCCGCGGCGAACCGAGGGGAATGGTCTCCATGAAGACATCCATAGGAGGCGAGCGTCTTGTCGACATGCCGTTCGGCGAGCTGCTCCCGAGGATTTGCTGATGTGATTCCAATTCCGGGGGAACAAGCACCGAAAACGAAGACGAAAGAGGGAGGCCTTTTGAGCCTCCCTCTTTCGTCTTCGTTTTTTCGTTATTTTCAGTGCGACAGCCTTTCGTTGACTCTCGAAATGCCGACCGCCCTTCCGGTTTCATCGTCCAGGGTTACTACGACCCCGTTGAATGCAAGGCCGTCCCCGCAAACTTCAAACTTGGAAGGCATCCCCGTCAGGTATCTGGGAAGAACGCCTTCGAGCTTCATCCCGATGGAACTCCTGTGCCCGCCCGTCATACCGGCATCCGAAATGTAGGCCGTCCCCTGCGGAAGGATCTCCTCGTCGGCGGTCTGGACGTGCGTATGCGTTCCCAGCAGGGCCGCCGCTCTCCCATCCAGATAGTATCCGAGGGCTTTTTTCTCCGAGGTCGCTTCCGCGTGAAAATCGATCACGAGCGGGACATCGCCCGCAATGGTCACAAGTTCATCCGCTTTTCGGAACGGGCAGTCGAGAGGGGGCATAAAGACACGCCCCTGCAGGTTCGCCACCATCAGGCGATGCGCTCCGTTCTCAAGGAGCATCCACCCCTGGCCAGGACAGGCGTCAGGATAGTTCGCCGGGCGGACGATTCTCGACTCCGCGGCCAGCACAGGGACGCCTTCGCTCTTGTCCCAGATATGGTTGCCCGAGGTCATTCCGGAGATCCCCATCGCAAACAGCTCATTGACTATTTTCTGGGTTATGCCTTTCCCCGCGGCGGCATTCTCGCAGTTGGCGAGGACGAAATCGAACCCTCCCTCGCGCTCCGTCAGCTGCGGGAGAAAGGCCGCAACAGCCTTTCTTCCCGGGCTTCCCATGATATCGCCGATAAAAAGAATCTTCATATCGGTTACTTCGCGTACTCCGTGGCGCGCGTCTCCTTCGTCGCTGTAACTTTTATCTGACCGGGGTACTTCATTTCTTCTTCAATCTTTCGGGCGATATCGTACGCAATTTTGTGCACGATCGCATCGTCGGTGATATTCGGGGTCACCACCACGCGAACTTCTCGCCCGGCCTGGATCGCGTACGCCTTGCTGACTCCGTTGAACGTCTTCGCGAGTTCCTCGAGTTTTTCAAGGCGTTTCACATAGGCGTCGAGGCTCTCTCGGCGCGCTCCCGGACGGGATGCGCTTACTGCGTCCGCCGAGGCGACGATGACATCGTAGATGCTCTTCGCTTCCTGGTCTTCGTGATGCGAAGCGATGGCGCTCACAACCTCGGGACTTTCGTTGAACCGTCGCGCAAGATCCGCGCCGATCAGGGCGTGAGGACCTTCAACCTGATGGTCCACAGCCTTGCCCAGATCATGGAGCAGACCGGCCCGACGGGCGATTTCCTCGTCAATGCCCAGTTCAGCGGCGATCATTCCGGACACGTACGCCACCTCAAGACTGTGCTGAAGCGCATTTTGCCCGTAGCTGAACCGGAATTTGAGCTGACCGAGAGTTCGTACCAGCTCCGGGTGCATATTTTTGACGCCGGTTTCCAGCAACGCGCTCTCGCCGGCTTCCATAATCTGATTCTCCACATCCTTGGTGGCCTTCTCGATAAGCTCTTCAATCCTTGCCGGATGTATTCTTCCGTCGGTCACGAGACGCTCCAGAGACAGTCTGGCGATCTCGCGGCGCACAGGGTCGAAGCTGCTCAGTGTAACGGCTTCCGGTGTATCGTCGACTATCAGGTCCACTCCCGCCAAGGTTTCGAAGGTACGGATGTTCCGTCCCTCCCTGCCGATAATCCTTCCCTTCATCTCATCAGAGGGAAGATGCACCACGCTCACCGCCGATTCCGATGTGTGCTCCACCGCACAGCGCTGTACCGCCGTCACGATGATCTCGCGCGCTTTTCTGTCCGCCTCGCGCTTGGATTTCTCTTCGAGTTCCTTGATACGAAGACCGAGGAAATGCTGCGCATCCTCCTCCGTCTGACGAAGAAGCAATTCTCTTGCCTCTTCGCTCGTCATGCGGGCGATTTCTTCGAGGCGTTCCAGCTGTTTCTTTTTGATCTCGTCGAGCTCGAGCATCCTGTTTTCCAGCTCTTCCTGCTTTGCCTTCAACTCCTCTTCTCGGTGGGCAACGCGGTCCAGCTTTTTGTCCAGGTTCTCCTCTTTCTGTTCTAAACGACGTTCGGCGCGTTGAAGTTCCGATCGGCGTTCCTTGCCCTCGCGTTCGATCTCCTGGCGAAGCTTGAAGATCTCTTCTTTCGCCTCGGTGAGTTTCTCGCGTTTCCCCTGCTCGGCCGCTGTGGCGGCTTCCCGCAAAATCGCCCGAGCCTGCGCCTTTGCATTTTCGATGTTCTTGATTCCAAAAGATTTGGAAAGCAGGAACCCCGCCCCGATTCCAGCGGCGACTCCTACAACGAGCGCCACAATTGCAATAAAAAAGTTCATAGTATCATGATCACTCCTCGATTATATTTTCAAGGTGCCTTTGCATTCCACGTCATGGAAGGCACTCTCTTCCATGACCTCTTTATTTTACAGGTCAGAGTTCCCCCTCACAAGCCCTTTCAAGAGCATTTGTGCATGCATTCCTCGAAAAACCGCGCCGAAGCAGTCTCTCGCCTATCTTTCTCGGATCTATTCCCATCCGGATCCACTCTCCGGCGAGCGCAGTCGCATTCTCCTCCTCATCCGTTTCTTCAAGAGCCCTGAGTATATGCTCCTTCGGGACGCCTCTTCTCCTCAGTTCGTCCCGAAGTCTGTACAGACCCCATTCCGGATGCGATTCCACGAAAAGGAGCGCGTACGCTCCGTCATCGAAAAAACCGGCGTCCTCGTACTTGCCGATGAGGAGTTCGGCTTCTTCCTCCGGAATCCCCCTGCCTTGGAGCTTGCGGAGAACGACGGCCTTCGTCCAGACGCCTCTTGAAAGCAGTGATTGCAGGTACGCTTCCGGACTCCTTTCCTCGGATGCTTTTTTTCTTTCAGGCTGTTTCGACAAGGTTCAACGACCTCCCGAGGACATGGAATACACGCTGCGCCAGAAGCGGCGTGTTCTCGAGCTCAGGATCTTCTTCGACAAGAGCGAACGCTTCTGCGCGCGCAAGCCGGAGGATCTCCTGGTCCTTTAAAAGATCGGCAATACGGAAATCCGTCACACCGGACTGCCGGACACCGCAGACTTCCCCGGGGCCACGAAGCCGCAGATCCGCCTCCGCAATGGCAAAACCATCCTCCGTGGAACAGAACGCCTCGATTCTCCGCCTGCTTTCGGGGGTCGACGGCGTGCACACAAGAATGCAGAATCCCTCCGCGTCCCCTCTGCCGATTCTTCCTCTCAGCTGATGGAGCTGCGAGAGACCGAAGCGGACCGCGTCCTCCACGACCATTACCGTCGCCTCGGGAACATCCACCCCCACCTCGACAACCGTGGTGGAAACAAGAAGCCGCGTGGCGCCGCTCCGAAAATCCCCCATCGCCCTCTCCTTCTCCGCAAGAGGGAGCCTTCCGTGAAGCAGCCCGACTCCGTAGGTTCCGAATTCAGACGAGAGCTCTTCGAATCTCGCCGTCGCCGCGGCCAGGTCGGAGTCGCTCTCCTCGATGAGAGGGCATATCCAATACGCCCGCTCGCCGGCGTCGAATCGCTCTTTTAAAAAACGCAGAACCGCGGCCAGCTTTTTCGGCGAAATCGCGCTCGTCTTCACGCCCTTTCTTCCAGGCGGCATACCGTTGATCACCGACACGGCAAGATCGCCATAGACCGTCAGCGTCAGCGTGCGCGGGATCGGCGTCGCCGTCATCGTTAACACATGCGGCGCGCTTCCCTTGGCGCGGAACGTATGTTTCTGGAGAACGCCGAAACGATGTTGCTCGTCGACGATGGCAAGGCCCAATCGCGCAAAGGAAACTCCTTCCGAGAAGAGGGCGTGCGTTCCTATCGCAACGGCAATTTCTCCGGATTCAAGCCCGGCGTGCACCTCTTTTTTTTCTTTGGCGGGGAGAGAGCCGGTCAGCAATGCGCAGGAAACTCCGAGGCGGGAAAATACCGGGGAAAGGCGGAGATGATGCTGGCGGGCAAGAATCTCCGTCGGCGCCAGAAGAGCCCCCTGGCACTCTCCGTCGAGCGCGGCGAGCAATGCGATAAGCGCGACCACGGTTTTACCAGACCCCACATCTCCCTGGAGAAGACGGTTCATCGGCGCAGTACGTTCCATATCCGACAGGATGTCTTCCATGGCGCTCTTCTGTCCTTCGGTGAGCGAAAACGGAAGAAGACGCCGCAAGCACTCCTCGACGAAATGTCCCCGGACAAGAGAGGGGGCCTGTTCAAGGGGATTCTCCGCCCTGTTTCTTCGCAGCGCAAGTCCCGCCTGCAGAAGAAAGAACTCGTCGAAAACAAGGCGCCGCCTGGCGCTCTTCCAATTCTCCCGCGACGTAGGGTAGTGTATTTCTCGTATCGCATCGGTCAGTCCGCGGAAGCTGTGCCGTTCCTGCAAAGATGCGGGAAGAAACTCTTCCAGGAGGGGAAGGTACTCCTCCAGCGCCGTCCGCACAATGCGCCGCAGAGTCTTCTGATGCAGCCCCGCCGTCGACGGGTACAAGGGAATGATCGAAAGCAATTCCTCTTCCCCGTCGTCTTCTTCTTCAAGGACTTCGAACTCGGGAGCGACAAGCTGAGGAACGCCGTTGCGCAACTCCACTTTGCCGAACAGCGCAACCCTGAGTCCCGAACGGAAGACGTTCTCCAACCCGACCCTGTTGAACCAGACGGCCTTTGCCATCCCCCGGCCGTCGGAAATTAAAAGCGTTGTCAAAGAGAGCTTCTTTTTGGCCGTCGTCCGTTTCTCCACAGCGACCACTCTGGCGATCACCGTCGTCGATGTTCCGGCTACGAGAGACGAAAGCGGCGTCAGCGTTCGCCTGTCTTCATACCGGCGCGGAAAGAGGAACAGGAGGTCCTCCGCCGTGAAGACGTCGAGGTTGGCCAACTGACGTTCTCTGGAAGGACCGACTCCCTTCACGAATCGGACGGGGTCGGAGAGGTCCGCGCGGCGAGTAGTCACTTGAGCAGGTCGTCCTCCGTTGGTTCAGCACCGTTGTTCTCGTCGGACTCTTCCTCCTCGCGTTCAACAAGGGAAGAAAAACGGGAGAGGAGTGCGCGAAAGTCGGCTTTGAACTCCTGTCGTAGCTGCCTGATATGATTAATCTCCTTCCGCTCCCGCTCCTTCGATGCTTCCGCCTCCTGAATGATCTGTTCCGCCTTGGATTTTGCCTCCACTATGATGGCCTCGGCTTGGCGATTCGCCGCTTCTTCCTTGGCGTCCGCTGTCTTCTGCGCCATGAGCAGAGTTCCGGAAAGCGTTTCCTTCAGGCTTTCAAACTCCCGAATTTTGTCCTCAAGACGAGCGGCATAGCGCTCGAGATCGGCGTACTGGACACAGTACTTCTGGATATCCTCGGCGACCTGATCGAGAAATTGGTCGACTTCCGTTGCGGAATACCCTCTCATCGCCTTTGAAAAGCGCTTGCTTTCGACATCGCGAGCTGTCAGCAGATCAGGCACCGTCTTCTTCCTCCCATTCTTCTATCATGCTCTTCCGCGGAGCCGCGAGAAAAATACCGCCCGCGGCGCGCAGAACAGTTCCTCTGTTCGCAAAAGCA
>Ga0334887_1001810_pt1 | contig 26293 bp, 17 predicted proteins | sample GraSluR1_MG_10_FD_207217 | JGI IMG/M metagenome (GOLD analysis project Ga0334887, IMG submission 207217) | Sludge microbial communities from methane-producing bioreactor in Wageningen University, Netherlands - Granular Sludge_18_07-R1 | ecosystem: Engineered > Bioreactor > Anaerobic >...
CGGCGGGGACAAGCAGCACGAATTGGTGCCAGAAATCGCTGTTGGAGAAGGTGCGCTCGCTGGGCGTTAGGGGAAGCTCGTAGAGCGCGGCAAGCGTCGCGGCGCAACTGTCAAGCAGGGCCTGGCAGGAGCCAAGAAACCCGATCAGAAACGAGCGCGTGAGAATGGCGGCGCGGTCGTCTTCCTTGCGGTCAAGGCTGTTGCGCTTGCGCGCGTCCTCCATCAGAAAGGCGTACATCTCTACGTCGGCCATGCGGCTGCAGACGCTTTCCGCCAGCAGGACGTTGCGATTGACCGCGAACTCCCGATGGTCGGAGAAGAGCGTGTCGAAATGGTCGTCCAGCTTGAGAAAGCAGTTGGGGACCGGTTCGGAGGAGAGGCTATAGGCGGTGCGGTCGTAGAAGAGCGTCTTCATGGGAGCGGTTCGGGTTGTATGGATGCGGCGGGTGATGCGCGATAAGCCGTGTGCAACGCGGATCGGACGAAATGCGCCGGCGCGGTATAATGCAAAATGAGTCGCTCGTGCGATGCGCCGTAACCGGTAACGCATTCCGGCGACCCCTCTTTTCCTAAACAGTATACCATCGAGCAGAGACAATCCTGTAACGCTGGTTAGGTGCACAGGACTTCTCACAAGTTTGGAGCAACGGTCATGTTGAGCGGAGTAAACATCTTACGCCTCGTGCGGCGCACAGACCTTTCACTCGGGAACTCTTTGGGTGTACGGTGACAATTCCTGCGATTGAGAAGCCCTGTCAGACCCGCCGCCTCGTTACGCCGTTTGTGGGGAGCCTCAAGCATGGAGCCTATTGATCGATCCGAGTATCATCTGTTGATTCGCGACTTGCCGGCGGATCTGCGACCGCGTGAGCGCCTCGCCTATGCCGGCGCAGCGTCCTTGAGCGCAGCCGAGTTGCTGGCGATTATCCTGCGCGTGGGCGGGCGCGGCGAGAACGTGATCCGCATGGCCGAGCGGCTGCTGGCGCAATTCGGCGGGATCGCGGGCTTGGCCCAGGCCGGGTATGACGAGCTATGCCTTCAACATGGCGTAGGCGAGGCTAAGGCTGCGCAGATTCTGGCGGCGATGGAGTTGGGCAAACGTCTCGCCGCGACCTTGCCGCACGAGCGCGCCAAGGTGCACAGCCCGGCGGATGTCGCCAACTTGCTAATGTTGGAGATGGGGCTATTGCAGCAGGAACACTTGCGCACCGTGTTGCTGGACACGAAGAACCAGGTGATCCGCGTGGTGACCGTGTATGCGGGCAGCTTGAATACGGCGGTGGTGCGCGTGGGCGAGGTGTTCCGCGAGGCGATTCGCGCCAACAGCGCGTCGATCATCGTGGTGCATAACCACCCGAGCGGCGACCCCACGCCCAGCCCGGAGGATGTGCGCATGACGGAGATGCTGGTGGACGCGGGCAAGCTGCTCGATATCGAGGTGCTGGACCACGTGGTGATCGGGCATAACCGCTATGTGAGCTTGAAGGAGCGACGTTTGGGCTTCGCGTGAGGGTAGCGCGGCAGATTGCGGAGGCAGAAAGTCTTTTTGCCACGAATTACACGAATAAGCACGAATCATTTCGAGCAATTCGTGGAATTCGTGGCAGTAGGCGTGTAGGGAGGCGCCGCGCTTACACCGCGGTCAGGCCGATGCGGCGTCTTCGTCTTGGTGGACGCTGGCCTGCACCAAGCGTTCGTTGAGGCGGCGGGCGACGTCCGGCTGAACTTTTGCTTCCTTGGCGCGGCGGCGGATGAAGTCCTTCACCTGGTCGGCGCGCAGTGCGGGCGGGTCAGGATTCTCGACAGTCAGGCTGGCCTGCGGGTTGAGAAAGACCACAGCCCCTTCGATGGGTACGTCGGCTAGGGAGTCGCCGTCCGGACCGGCTCCATGCGGCGCGCCGTCGCCGGACAGCAAGCTGTGCACCTTGCGCGCCTGATCTGCGATCTCGCGAGCGGGGTCGCCCAGGCCTTCACGGGCGAAGAGGGTGAAGAAACGCCCAATGGTGAAGGGTTCTTTCCAGTTGTCACCCTGCACATTGACGCGGCTGCGGTCACTGCGCACGGCGAAAACGAGCACGCCGCATGGCCCGGAAACGACGTAGTTTGCCGGCAGGCTGTGTGCAAAGTAGGCGTATTTGTCGTCGAAGCCCTTCATGCTGCGTTCGAGCAGTTCGTCCGGGCGGGCGATGGTCTTGACGCCCGGCCAGCGCCGCCGGGCGAAGCGATTGATGTAGTAGCTGCCCACGCTGGCGAGGATAAAGCCGATCGGCAGCGCCGCAAAGCTGATCCACGTCCAGTTCTGTTGCAAAACCTGGCTTAAGGGATTCGCGGCAGGCTGATCGGGCGGCAGCCAGGTGGGAACAAAGCTGGCAAGCAGGCCGATGAAGAGGACGCCTAGCCCGGAGAGACTCAGACGCCGTCCCAGCGTTTCCTTACGCCTGATCTCTTTGACGTTCTTGTAAGATTTCATGCTTGCTTTCTCGATGAGCGGTGGATGGTTAGGCGGAGACGGTGACCTTGAGCGCGGCGGTTTCGGTCTCGGCAGCGGTTTCAACCAGGTGGATGCCGGAGCGAATCTCGTCCAGGATGTTGTGTTCGAGCCCCTGTTTGGCAAAGCGAATCGCACTCTGGATGCCCTCTGCGCGAGCGCGGCCGTGGGCTTTAACCACCAGGCCGGATAGGCCAAGCAGTGCGGCGCCATATTGGCTGTCGTCCAGGCGATGGCGCACGCGGCGCAGAGCGGGCTTGGCGAGAAGGGCGCCCACCGTGCTGACAGGCCCTGCCGTCAGTTCTTCGAAGATGATTTTTTGGAGCATGGAAGCTGTCGCCTCGGCTGTCTTGATAAAGACATTGCCGCTAAAGCCGTCGGTAACGACCACGTCGACCAGGCCCGCCACGACGTCTTTACTCTCGGTGTTGCCCTGGAAGTTAATGCCGGGCGTGTTTTCCAACAGCGGGTAGGCGGCGAGCACCAATTGATTGCCCTTGCCGGCTTCTTCACCGTTGCTCAGCAGGCAGACTCTGGGTTTGGGCACGGCGAGAACATGACGGGCGTAGATGGACCCCATGATGGCGAACTGCTGCAGGTGCTCGGCGCGTACGTCCGCGTTGGCGCCCACGTCTAGCACGACGCATGCGCCGTTGCTGGTGGGGAAGTGGGTCAGCAGCGCCGGACGCAGGATGCCCTTGATGCGTCCGATCTGCAAGATGCCCGCGGCTAATGCGGCGCCGGTGTTGCCGGCTGTGACGAAGGCCTGCGCTTCGCCGCTGCGCACCATGCGGCAGGCTACGACCATGGAACTGTCCGGCTTGGCGCGTACCGCGGCGGCCGGCTTCTCGCTCATTTCGATGACTTCGGCGGCCGGGATGACAGGGAGTTTGAGGCCGGCCGTATCGTGTTTGGCGAGTTCAGCCCGGACGATATCCGGTTTGCCGACAAGGCTGACGGTGATGCCATATGCACGGGCGGCGCGCACAGCCCCCGTAATGACTTCTCCTGGGCCGTGGTCGCTGCCCATGACATCTAGGGCGATATTGATGTTTTGCACGAATGGTCCTGTCCCGAATCAAGCTTGTCCGGCGCTATACACGATGTTTGCAGACGCGACCAGCCTTCTGGCCGCCGCCCTATTGTAACGGGTAGATGAGCGTCCCGACAACTGCGGCGAGCGGCAGTTATCGTCTGGCAAAGGGGGGCAAGGCGGCGCTGCGCTTGATCGGGAACGTGACAAGCGCCTATCGCAACGTCGCCATTGCATCGCCTTTGCCGCAAGGGGCAGTATAACACAGGACGGGCCGCAACGTCAGCGGGCGCGGGTGATTTCGCAACCTAATTGCGGGCGCCTGCTCTGCGCCGGAGGTTTTTCAGAATGTGGGGCGGACTGTATACTGAAATGGCCTGGGTGATCGTCGCAGGCGGCAATAGCGCGCACGAATGCCGGGCAGTCTGGGCATAGGAGGCGCAACGTCTTCTTCTATGGGAGTCCCTCTAAGCAAAGATGATCCATACGATGATGCGCAAAGTTGGGCGCAATAGGACATGGACATGGCGGCCGGGTTGATGCTGGCGGCGGGCTGCATATGGGCGCTGGCCGTGGTCATCCTGTGGCGGCGCAGCCGGCAGGGCGGCGAACGTTTTGACTTGGACGTGCTGGCGGGCGGCGTATTGTTCCTGCTGACCGCGGGCTTCTTCTGGCGTACGATCACAGGGGACGTTTACCAGCCGGCTGACGGGGGCGATCTGGTCAGCTTTCTGTTTCCGACCTATCGCTTTGCGGCGAGCCGTTTGGCGCAAGGAGAACTGCCGCTGTGGAATCCGCACCTCTATGGCGGCGCGCCGTTTATTGCCGACATCCAAGCGGGCTTCCTCTATCTGCCGAACCTGCTTCTGTTCTTGCTCAACCCGCAGTTTCCCTATACGGCGCTGCAGTGGCTGGCGATCGGGCATCTCTACTGGACGGGGCTGGGCATGTACGTGTTGCTGCGCGTGCTGCGTTGGCCGCAGGCGCCGGTGATGCGGCCCGCGGCGCTGTTCGGCGCGATCGCATTCCAGTACAGCGACCCGCTGCTGATCCATCTTGGCAACCTGAATTTGATTGCAGTGTTGAGTTGGCTGCCCTGGGTGTTTGCGGCCTATGTGCTGGCGATGGAGCAGAAACGGCTGGCCTGGGCGGGCGTGGCCGGCGTGCTGTTCGCGCTCGCCAACTACGCCGGTCACGCGCAAAGCTCGCTCTATCTGGGGCTGGGGTTGGTCGTGTATACGGCGCTGCGTGTGGCGGCGGCAAGTTCGCGGCGCGAGACCGCGCGGCAAGCTGTTCCGGCGTTGCTCATTGTGGCGGGGCTGGCGGCGTTGTTGTCCGCGCCGATTCTGCTGCCCGCGGTGGAATTGGCCGGCTATACGGCGCGCAGCGAGTTTGTCTATCAGGATACGGTGGGCTACTCGCTGGCCCCGGCCCAGGCCATCGGTCTGTTGACGCCCGGCTTCTTCGGGCGGGGACCTGCGCTGCACTGGGGGCTGTGGGATCGCGTCGAGACGCCTTATGCAGGGGTGGCGGCTATGCTGCTGGCGGCAGCTGCGCTGCTGCTGGCTTCGGGGCGCGTACGGCGTGAGCTTTGGCCGTGGGTCGGGCTTGGGCTGTTCGGCTTTGTGGCCGCGCTGGGCGTGTATGCGGTCGTGCACGGCTGGCTGACAGTGCTGCTGCCCGGCTTCGGCCAGTTCCGGGCGCCGGCGCGCGCGTTGGCGCTGTGGACATTCGCCGTGGCGACGCTGGGCGCGGTGGGGGTGGACCTGGCGGCGCGGCGCGACGGAGCGGCGGAGCCGGGCGATGCGAGTGCGCGGCCGGCGCTGCTCGACGCCATGCTGCGGACCGGCGCGCTGGTCTGGTTCGGCGTCGTCCTGCCGCTGGCGTTCTTGGCGCTGCTGCTGACGCAGGAGAGCGAGACGATCTTCTTGCGCGCGTCGGTGGCGGCGCTGGCATTGGCGCTGGCGGCGGGGTTGTGGGCGGCGACGTGGGCGCTGATCGGCGGGCGCAGGGCCGGCTGGTGGTCGCCCGCCGCGTTTGGGCTGCTGATGGCTGGGCTGCTCTTTTTCGACCTTGCGGCGACGGGCGCGTATACGGACATCAGCGAGCGCGATCCGTCGGCGGGGTTCGAACATCCCGAGATCACGGCCTTCCTGCAGAGTGAGCCCGGCCCGTTTCGTATCGACACGCGCACCGGCATCGAGGGGCTGTGGCAGCCGGACGGCGCGGCGCTGCACGGCTTGCAGGACGTGGGCGGCATCGCCAACCCGCTGCTGTTGCAACATTGGGACGCACTGTGGGAGTCGACGGGCGGACGCCATACCCGTCTCTATGATATGTTCAACGTCGAGTATGTGCTGGCGGAGGACGGCGTGACGCTGCCGGAGGGCAAGTTCGAGCCGGCGTTGGATGCGCCCGGCCCGCTCGCCGTTTATCGCAACCGGACGGCGCTGCCGCGGGCCTGGGTTGTGTATGCCGCCGCGACCGCGCCGGACTTGCCCTCCGCGCTGGAGGCGATCCGGCAGCCGGACTTCGACCCGGAACAGATGGCCGTCCTCACCGCGCCCGGCAACGATCCGCCGGCGCTGCCCGCCGAACTCGCCGCATCTGCTGCTGCGCCGGAAGGCGACGCGGCGACAGTGACAGCGTATAGCGGCGGCAACTGGCTGGCGTTCGACGTCGAAGCTGCTGCGCCGGGCGTGCTGGTGATCAGCGAGGTGTGGTATCCTGGCTGGTACGCCGCGGTCAACGGCAAAGCCGTGGATGTGTGGGCGGCCAACGGCGGGCTGCGCGCGGTGGCCGTACCCGCGGGCCGCTCTACGGTGGAGCTTGTGTTCCGCCCGCTGCCGTGGCGGATCGGCATCGGCGCTGCATTGGTTGGGCTGATGGGTCTGGCAGCGCTGTTGTGGATAGAGAGCGGGCGGCCAAAGGCGCGTCGCCGCAAATAGTTCAACCAAACACATCGTTTTCGGCGGCTGCGGCGTCTATCCTGCTAGGATAGAGACGCGCCGTTTTCTTTTAGGCGGATCAAAGTGTTTCCATTTAAGTGGGCCTATACTATACTGTCGCACCGAACTAGCGCTGTCCCGACCGCAAGATGCGGGGGACGAATGCACGACGGGCGGATAGGCGCATCGTTGTGCACCCAGTCACTGGAGAAGTTGGGAAGTCCTTTATGACGAAATTGGTGATTGTCGAATCGCCTACCAAGGCCAGAACGATAAGCGGCTATCTGCCCTCGGGCTATAAGGTCGAGGCCAGCATGGGGCATATCCGCGATTTGCCCGCTTCGGCGAGCGAGATACCGGAGGCGCAAAAGGGGGAAGCCTGGTCGCGGTTGGGCGTCAATGTAGAAAAAGACTTTGATCCGCTCTACGTGATCCCATCCGGAAAGAAGAAAGTGGTCAGCCAGTTGCGTAAGCTGCTGAAGGGTGCGGACGAGCTGATCCTGGCGACGGACGAGGACCGCGAGGGCGAGAGCATCGGCTGGCACCTGAGCGAGGTGCTTAAGCCCAAGGTGCCTGTGCGGCGCATGGTCTTTCATGAGATCACGCGCGAGGCGATCTTGCGGGCGCTGAGCGAGCCGCGACAGATCGACCTGGACCTGGTGCGTGCGCAGGAAACGCGGCGCATCCTTGACCGGCTGGTAGGGTATACGGTGTCGCCGCTGTTGTGGAAGAAGATCGCGCCGAAGTTGTCGGCGGGGCGTGTGCAGAGCGTGGCGGTGCGCTTGTTGGTGCTGCGCGAACGCGAGCGCCGGGCGTTTCGCTCCGGCACGTATTGGGACCTTAAGGCGCTGCTGAATAAGCGCCCGGACAAGCCGGCGCACCGTTTCGAGGCGCAACTCCTGTCTGTGGGCGGGATGCGCGTGGCCTCGGGCCGCGACTTCGACGAGGCGACCGGCCGGGTGCCCGCGGGCAAGAAGGTGCTGCTGCTGGACGAGGAGCAAGCGGCGGCATTGGCGGAGCGTCTGCGCAACGGACGTTGGGTGGTGCGGAAGATCGAGCAGAAGGACGTCAAGCGCTCGCCGGCGCCGCCCTTTACGACCAGCACCTTACAACAAGAGGCGAACCGCAAATTGGGGCTGGGGGCGCAGGAGACCATGCGCATCGCGCAGCGGCTGTATGAAGAGGGGCATATCACCTATATGCGCACCGACTCCGTACATCTGAGCGACCAGGCGATCCAGGCGGCGCGGCAGCGCGTGACCGAACTATACGGCGAGGAGTACCTGGCAAAACAGCCGCGGCGCTATAAGACCGCTTCCAAGAGCGCTCAAGAGGCGCACGAGGCCATCCGTCCGGCGGGCGACCAGATGCTGCCCGTGGAGCGGTTGCCCTTGAGCGGGCAGGAAGCACGGCTGTACGACCTGATCTGGAAGCGGACGGTGGCGACGCAGATGGCCGAGGCGCGGCTGCGCAACGTCACGGCGACGATCCAAGTGGACGATGCGCTGTTCCGGGCGACGGGGCGCACGGTGCTTTTCCCCGGCTTCTTCCGCGCCTATGTGGAGGGATCGGACGACCCGGAGGCGGCGCTGGAGAGCCAGGACACGCCGCTGCCGTCGCTGGAGGTCGACGAGGAGCTCGATTGCCGCGATTTGGAGCCGGTCGGGCATGAGACGAAGCCGCCCGCCCGCTACACCGAGGCGACGCTGGTCAAGGCGCTGGAGGCCGAGGGCATTGGCCGGCCCAGCACGTACGCCAGTATTATCGACACGATCCAGCAGCGCGGCTACGTGTTCAAGCAGCGCCGCGAGTTGGTGCCCACCTTCACCGCTTTTGCCGTGACCAAGCTGATGGAGGATCACTTCCGTGACCTGGTCGACCTCAAGTTTACGGCTAACATGGAGCAGAAGCTGGACGATATTGCCGCGGGCGAGGCGGATTGGTTGAACTATCTGCGCGACTTCTATCTAGGCGAGAACGGGTTGGATGCGCTGGTGCGGGAGAAGGATGCGGAGATCGACCCGCGCAAGGTGAGCTCGGTCGAGTTGAGCAACCTCAATGCCGAGGTGCGCATCGGCCAGTTCGGCCCCTTTGTGGCGCGCGAGGAGAACGGCGACCGGCTTACGGTCGGCTTGCCGGAGGAACTGCCGCCGGCGGACCTGACAGAGGCCATGGTCGAGGACTTGTTGAGCAAGAAGTCGGAAGGCCCCAGGGAGCTAGGGATCGATCCGGTCTCCGGGCAGCCGGTACTGATCAAGGTTGGCCCGTTTGGCCCCTATGTGCAGTTGGGCGAGGGTAACGGCGACAAAAAGAACAAGCCCAAGCGCGTGAGCCTGTTGGACGGGATGGACGTGGACAGCGTTAGCCTGGAGGAAGGGCTGGAGTTGTTGAGCCTGCCGCGCACGCTGGGCAAACATCCGGAGACGGGCAAGCCGGTACAGGCCGGTATCGGGCGATATGGCCCCTACGTGGTGCATGAGCGCCGCTATGTGAACCTGAAGCCGCCGGATAGTGTTCTGGACATCGAGTTGGATCGTGCTCTGGAGCTATTGGCGGCAGCCCCGGCAAGGCGCGGCCGCGGAAGCGGGGCCAATGTGCTCAAGGAACTGGGCGAGCACCCGGACGGCGGGCCGGTGCAGGTCTTGGATGGGCGTTTCGGCCCGTATGTGAAGCACGGCAATGTGAACGCGACACTGCCCAAGGGGATGGAGCCGGCCGAGGTGACGCTGGAAGCGGGCCTGGAACTGCTGGCGGCCAAAGCCGCCAGCCCGAAGAAATCGCGCTCGCGGGGGCGAAAATCCAAGAAGTAGTGCTGGCATAGAGTGGCGTCTGGCAGTCGCCGGAACGGGGCGTACGGAGCAAGTCTCCGTGCGCCCCTTTTTTGTTGTTCGGCAGGCTTCTAGACTGCTTCGAGGGCCTGCGTCAGGTCCTGCAGGAGATCGCCGGCATCTTCGACGCCGAGACAGAGGCGCACCAACTCGTCGCAGATGCCGAGGGCCGCGCGCTCTTCGGGTGAGAGGTTGGCATAGCCGATCAGCGCCAGCGGGCTGACGACGGACTCGACGCCGCCGAGGCTCGGCCCAATGGCGGGGATTTTGAGCGCGTCGATGAAGCGATGGGCAGCTGCGCCGTCGCCGTCGATCTCGAACGAGACCACGCCGCCATAGCCGCGCATCGTGGCCGCGGCCGCGGCGTGATGGGGATGGCTCTCCAGGCCGAGATGCCAGACGCGTCGCACCTTGGGATGGCTTTCTAGGAAGCGGGCGACGGCTAAACCGTTGGCATTCTGGCGCTGCACGCGCAGCGACAGCGTCTTCAGCCCGCGCAAGATCAGGTAGGCGGCGTGGGGGTCGGCGATGCAGCCGAGCATGGCATGTGCCTGGCGCAGCCGCGTGGTGAGGTCATAGCGACCGAGCACCGCGCCCGCCATGATGTCGTTGTGCCCGGCTAGGTATTTGGTGACGCTGTGGAGCACCAGGTCTACGCCGTAGTCGAGGCAGCGCAGGTTGGCCGGCGTGGCGAAGGTGGCGTCGACTACTGTGGTGAGGTTGTGGCGGCGCGCGATGTCGACGAAGCGAGACAGATCAAGGCAGTGCATGAAGGGGTTGGTGGGCGATTCGGAGAAGATGAGGCGCGTGTTGGGCCGGATAGCAGCCTCCAGCGCGGCGTAGTCTCCAAAGGGGGCGAGGGTGCATTCGATGCCGAAGCGCTGCAGGAAGCGGGCGCAGAAGTCGCGGGTCGTGTGGTAGGACTCGTCGGTGAGGATCATGTGATCGCCGGCGGAGAGGAGCAGCAGCAGCGTGGCGGTGACCGCGGCCATGCCGCTGCTGACGAGGACGGCATCTTGTGCGCCTTCCAGCGCGGCCAGTTTGGCTTCGACGGCGCGCACCGTTGGGTTGCCGTAGCGGCCGTACTCCTCGCGCAGCGGTTCGTCGGCAAACATGCGTTCGTCCAGGTAGTCGACGAGCGCGGCGCAGTTGCGGAAGGTATAGACCGCGGTCTGTACAATCGGCACGGTAAGGCTATCGTGGGCGCGGTAGCGCGGCTCTCCGGCGTGTACGGCTTGGGTGGAAGTCATGCCGCCGGCGTTATGGGAAGCGTCGACAAGGAGATCGTTGGGCATTTGTCTCTCCGCACAATTCTTTACGAATACGATCGTTCCGCCGAGGGGGCGGGCTGCGCGCCCAAGCATATCATTCGCGCTCGATCCGGCAAAATGGCCCGCCAAAAGCCTGAAAGGAGCGCCGGCGGGCCAGGGCGACGGGGCCAAATCGGGGAGCGAGGGACGAAATGAGAGAAAAAGCGCAATTGGGAGATTTTCTCTATAGGTTCGACGGGCGATGTGGTATAATCCGGAATCACGCTGCCTCGGCAGGCAGCATTTATTTTGGGCATGGTTTTGGTTGCACAAGCGCGTGGAACTTGGGGCATCGTCTCAAGTTCGGGCGGCCAGCTTGTGCAGCTTTGTGGGCTTGCAGAGTGTGATACGCATGCCGGCGTCGAGCCGGAGCGATAGAAGGCGGAGAGAAGAGGATCCGAAACGGTTTATTTCGGCGGGGATGGCGGCGCACCGGGACGAAACGACAGGCCCTAGCTCTTGCCATCGTCACCATCACAGGAAGGACAAGATAGGAATGCCAATTTCGGTCGAAGCGGACGTACTTTCGTCGAAGGCGGATACCGTCATCCAAGCTGCGGTCTTGTCGAACGAGACGCTCACCAAGATGTACCGAGATATGGTGCTGATCCGGCGCGTGGAGGAGTCTTTGCTGGAGCTGGCGGAATCGGGCAAGATCGGCGGCGCGATGCACACGGCCATCGGGCATGAAGGCACCGCTGTGGGCATGGCGGAGGCGCTGCAGCCCGACGATTATCTGACCTGCACCTATCGCGGCCATCATCATTCGCTGGCGCGCGGCATGGACCCCAAGCGGGCGATTGCCGAGGTTCTGGGCAAGGCGGACGGGTTCGCCAAGGGCAAGGGCGGCTCGATGCACTTCCTCGACCCGTCGCTGGGGTTGATGGGGGCCAACGGCATCGTGGGCGCGCAGGTGCCGCACGCAGCCGGTATGGCGCTGGCCAGCAAGATTCGCGGCGAAGGTCGCATCGCCATTACCTTTTTCGGAGACGGCGCGCTCTACCAGGGCGTGATGCACGAGACGTTTAATATGGCGCAGCGCTGGCTTCTGCCGATCATCTTCTATTGCGAAAACAACCGCTATTCCGAGATGACGCCCATCAGCCGCACTTCGTCTGTGCGCGACATTTATATGTTCGCCCGCGCCTACGGCATGCAAAGCCTGCAGATCGACGCCAACGACGTCGAGGTGGTTTACGCCGCGGTCACCCAGGCGGCGGAGCGGGCGCGCTCAGGCAAGGGGCCGACTTTCATCGAAGGGATCACCTACCGCCTGGCCGGCCACATGGCGGGCGATCTGGAGACCTACCGATCGCCGGACGAGATCGAGGCGCAGCGTGCACACGAGCCGCTGGTCGTCTTGCAGCGCCGTCTGTTGGAGCGGGGTGTGGACGAGAAGACGCTGGCCGATATTCGCGCCGAGGTGGAGGCCGAAGTGGCCGAGGCGGTGGAATTCGCGCAGAACAGCCCGTGGCCGCATCCTGCCGAAACCTATACCGATGTGTTTGCGCTCTAGCCGGCCGCACTGCGACTACTCGAACCAGTCAGGGGAATGACGATGCGTACGACAACGTATATCCAGGCGATCAATGAGGCGCTGAAGGAAGAGATGCGCCGCGACGAAAGCGTCTTTTTGCTCGGCGAAGATGTGGGCCGGTATGGCGGTCTCTTCCGTGTGACGCGCAACCTCTTCGAGGAATTCGGCGAAGATCGCGTGATCGACACGCCGATCAGCGAGCAGGGCTTTATGGGCATGGCGGTAGGGGCGGCTATCGTGGGCATGCGCCCCATCGTAGAACTGATGTACATGGACTTTTTCCTGGTCTGCGCCGACCAAATCTTCAACCAGGCGGCGAAGATGCACTACATGACCGGCGGACTGGTCAACGTGCCGATGGTGATCCGCGGGCAGCATGGCGGCGGCAAGCGCTATGGCTCGCAGCATAGCCAGTGTGTGGAGAGCGCGTTCGCCCAGTGGCCCGGCATCAAGGTGTTGGCCCCGTCCACGCCATATGACGCCAAGGGGCTGCTGGTTTCCGCCATCCGCGACAACAATCCGGTCGTCTTCATCGAGCACAAGATGCTCTACTTCACGCGCGGCGAATTGCCGGAGGCGGGCGAAGAACTGATCGTGCCCATCGGCAAGGCGGACGTCAAACGCGAGGGCAAGGACCTGACGCTGGTCTCGTTCAGCTATACGTTGCTGGAAGCGCTGGAGGCCGCCGAGGAACTGCAAGCCGAGTACGGCATCGACGTCGAAGTGGTGGACCTGCGCAGCATCGTGCCGCTGGATACCGAGACCATCTACACCTCGGTGGAGAAGACCGGGCGGCTGCTGGCGGTGCATGAGTCGCAATCCAATTGCGGCATCGGCAGCGAGATCGTGGCGCGCATCTACGAAGAGGCGCCGCATCTGCTCAAGGCGCCTGCGCGACGGCTGGGCATGGCCCCGGCTTCGCTGCCGGTGTCGCAGAAGTTGGAAGAGGAATTGCTGCCCTGGAAGAAGAACATCAAGGCGGCTGTGCTGGAGATGTTGCAGCCGGTTGCGGCGTAGGCGACAGCATTGAGGGCCGCGGGCGCAAGCCGGACGGCCGCTGCAAAGCGCCGCCACGACCTACATTAGCGAGGATGAGCCATGGCAACAGAAGTGAGACTCCCTGATCTGGGCGAGGGCATCGAGGATGCCACCATCAGCCGGTGGCTGCATCAGGAGGGAGACGACATCAAAGAGGGCGAGGTCTTGCTCGAGGTGGCGACCGATAAGGTGGACACCGAAGTGCCTGCGCCTGCCGGCGGGAAGTTGTTGAAGATCAACCACGGCGAGGGAGAACTTGTCTCCGTCAACACGGTGCTCGGTCTGATCGGCCAGCCGGGCGAAGAAGCGCCCGCAGAGGGCGGCGATCAGCCGGCTGCCAAGCCTGAAGCCGCAGCAGAACCAGAGCAGGAGGAGCCGGAGCGGAAGGCAGTGGAGCCTGCCCCCGCGTCGAGCAACGGCCAAGAGATCAAGGCTTCACCGGTGGCGAAGCGGATTGCGGCCGAGAAAGGCGTCGCGCTGGATTCGGTTGCGGGAACCGGCCCGGGCGGGCGCATCACCAAGGAAGATGTGCTGGCTTCGGCTGACGGGGGCAAGCGAGCGGCAAAGGCCGCAGAAGGCGCTGCGCTTCCCGGCGATCTGGCGGACGTGCCGTCGTTGGCGGTCCGTCGCGAGGCGGCGCACGCCAATATCGACCTGCGCGAGATCGCCCAGGGGCGGCCCTTGAGCAGCCTGACGCGCTACGACGTGATGAGCGCTGTAGCGAGCCGCGCGGCGGGCAAGGCGGTCGAGATCGAGCCGCGCTTTGCGCCGCCGCCCGGATGGAGCCATGCCGCGCCGGCAGAGGCTCCTGCGGTCGCACCAGCCGGCAAAGCGGCGCCGGCAAAACCGGCGGCGCGGCCGGCGCCGGCGGAACTCAGCGCAGGCGACGCACTGGTCAAGCATTCGCGCATGCGCCAGATCATCGCCCGCAACATGGTAGAGAGCGCGTTCACCGCGCCGCATGTGACGACCATGTGGGACGTGAACATGGCCGCGGCGCTGGCGCATCGCGCGGCGCACAAGGACGAGTTCGCCAAGGCCGGCGTGAATCTGACCGTGACCGCCTACTTGGTTGCAGCCACCGTGGCTGCGCTGCAGGCGGTTCCTGCGGCCAACGCCGAGTGGACGGATGAGGGCGTGCTGATCAAGCGGACGATCAACCTGGGCATGGCGGTGGCCTTGCCCCAGGACGAACACGGGCTGGGCGGCCTGATCGTGCCCGTCATCAAGAACGCCGGTGATCTCAATCTGATGGGCATCGCCAAGGCGGTCAACGACCTGGCGGAGCGAGCGCGCAAGAACCAACTTAAGCCCGACGACATCCAGGGGGCGACCTTCTCGTTGACCAACTACGGCACGTCGGGCAGCCGCTTCCAAACGCCGATCATTGCCCAGCCGCAAGTCGGCATTCTGGGGGTGGGCGCAATCGAGAAGCGAGCCGTGGTGGTGAGTCAAGGCCACCCGCTGGAGGCGAACACCGGCGATTACTTGGCGTTCCTGCCCATAACGACGCTGGGCTTCAGCTATGACCACCGCGTGCTGGACGGCGCTACGGCGGATGCGTTCTGCCAGGCGGTGAAGGATGCGCTGGAGAACTGGGCGTAAGGCGCTGCGCCTTAGCGGTATTTCCGGTAAGCGTCTGTCATTCTGAAGCGAGCGGCAGCGAGCTGAGGAATCTCGTTGCAGCAGAGGTGGAGGTTTCGAGATGCTTCGCTACGCTCAGCATGACAGAGGGGCGCTCAGTACGGCAGACTGACTCAGCGGTCATGAAGTCATCTGCTTAGCAGCGTTCGATTGTTCATGAAAGGATGGGGGGAGGATCGCATGGTCCTCCCCCGTTGTATTTATGGTGGTATAGGCAGGGGGGCTGCACACCCTCTGCGCACCCCCCCCGTGAGTAACTCCATCAGATAGCCCATATTTGAGTCGATTTGAGGCGGTTTCCTCGGCCTAGGCGGAGCGATGCAGCAGGCTGTTCGCCAGCGCCATAAGCGGGGAAGCGGCGGCGCGGTCGCCCAATGCCGCACGCAGCGCATCCTCCGCCTGGGCGTGCTGGGCGCGCATTTCCGCCTCGGCATAGGCGCGGGCGCCGGCCCGGTCGAGCAGCGCCATGACCGCGGGCACTTCGCCGGGAGAAACCTCGGCAGCGAAGGCCGCGTGCAGAGCTTCGCCTGTCTGCGCATGGTTGAGCGCATAGAGCAGGGGGAGGCTCTTCTTGCGGCGCAGGATGTCGTTGCCTGCGGCCTTGCCGGTGACCGCGGGGTCGCCCCAGATGCCGAGGATGTCGTCTTGTATTTGGAAGGCGAGGCCGGTGGCGCGACCAAACTGGCGGAGATGGTCGATCACGGACGGGGAGGCGCCGCCGATCAGCGCGCCGAGCGCCACGCTGGCCCCGACAAGGGCCGCGGTCTTGCCCTGGATCATGCGCAGGTATTCGTCCACGCTCACCCGATCGCGCGATTCGAAGCCGATGTCCAGGTGCTGGCCTTCGGTAAGGGCCAGGCAGGTATGGGTGAAGATGTCGAGCGCAGCGAGCGTGGTCGCCGGCTCGACGCCGCGGTCGCCCAGGCGCTGGAACGCGGCAAAGGCGAGGGTGAACATGCCGTCGCCGGCGTTGATGGCCTGCGGAACGCCCCACAGCTTCCAGACGGTGGGCCGGTGGCGGCGCATTTCGTCGCCGTCTTCGATGTCGTCGTGGATCAAGGAGAAGTTGTGCAGCAGTTCGATGCCTGCGGCGGCGGGCAGGCCGCGGGCGACGTCGCCGCCGACCTCGCTGCAGGCGAGCAGGCACAGGATGGGGCGCAGCCGTTTGCCGGAAGGCAGGGTTTGCGGCTGTAGGGATGCGTCGGCCCAGCCCAGGTGGTAGCGCATCATGGCGTAGTGGGCCGAAACGGCAGCGTCGCCTACGTCGAGCACGGCGCGCATCTCCGCTTCGATTTGGGGCAGCCAGTGGCCGATAAAGCCGCTGAGTTCGTCGGCGGGCATGGGTCTCTCCTTACGGGCGGGTTACTGGCGGACGAGGATGCCGGGCCGGCGCAGGGCGGCAATGTCGGCCGCGCCGCTGCAGAACATGGCGATGCGCAGCTCGGCCATGAGCAATTCCATTTCTTCTACGACGGCCTCGACCGATTGGACGGCGCGTTTGAGAAAGGGCGAGGCGAGGCCGGCCAGGTCCGCGCCCAGCGCGACGCATTTGGCGACATCTTGGCCGGTGCGAATGCCGCCGCTGGCGAAAATGGGCAGATCGGGCCGGCCCAGTTCGGCGCGCGTGGCGCAGACCGCCTGGAGGCTTTCGGCGGTGGGGATACCCCAGTCCGAGAAGGCGGCGGCGAGGCGGCGCAGGCGCACGGTGGGGGCGCGGTGCATCTCGACCTGGCTCCAGGAGGTGCCGCCCGCCCCGGCCACGTCGATGGCGCCGACGCCCGCTTGGATGAGCAGGCGGGCGGTGCGTGCGCTGATGCCCCAGCCGACTTCTTTGGCGATCACCGGCACGGGCAGCGCCCGGCACACCTCTTCGATCTTGTGCAGCAGCCCGCCCCAGTTGGCGTCGCCCTCGGCTTGTACCACCTCTTGCAGAGGGTTGAGGTGCAGGATGAGCGCGTCCGCCTCGACCATCTCTACGGCGCGGCGGCACTCGTCCGGTCCATAGCCGTAATTCAATTGGACGGCGCCCAAATTGGCGAAGAGCGGGATATTTGGGGCGAGGCCGCGCACGCGAAATGTGTCCGCTGTTTCGCCGTATTCGAGGCCGGCGCGCTGGCTGCCCAGGCCCATCGCCAGGCCGCAGGTCTGGGCGGCTTGGGCCAGGTTGCGGTTGATGGCTTGCGCTTCGGGCGTGCCGCCGGTCATGGAGCTGACGAGAATGGGGGCGGCCACGCCTTTGCCGAACACCTCGACGGCCGGGTCAACCTGGGCCAGATCCAGTTCGGGGAGGGCCTGATGGACCAGGCGATAGCGTTCCAGGCCGGTGGTAAGTTCGGGGAAATTGACGTTCTCTTCCAGGTTGATGCGAATGTGTTCCGCTTTGCGCCGGTCGATGGTCACGAAACGCCCCTTTTTGCTGGCTGCTGAAAGAGATCCCCGCGTATTTATTCTGCGCATTCAACGTCATAGGAGGTGGATCGGCATTGCGCCCAAAACCGGATGGCTTTGCCGGCAGGAACCGGCGGAACAACGTAGCGGGAGCGATGAATTCGGTTCACGAGAAGTGTAACCCAACTCTGTGATTTCGGCGTAACTTATCGAACGGCGTGACGTCATCGTGTGTATGAACGGGTCACTGCACCAACGGCAAGGGGGAGTAGCGGTACATGCCCGCGCCGCAGCCGGTGAGCCACGGTTGGCCCGACAGGCATCCAATGGAGCAGAAGATCCAACGGACGATGGCCGGAAGCCGGTGCGGCGAACCCGCCATTGAACACAGAGCGAGGCTCGCAGCGACAGTGCTGCACGTATCGTGAAATGGGGGTAAGGGTGAAATGTAGCTTGAAGAGAAAGCAAACAATTGTGGACAGAAATCGGTGTGTTGACCGACGTCACTCAGCAGGTTCAGGTTCTTGTTCAGCAACTTCTCATTGCGCAAGGGCATAGGAAAGGAGAAACTTATGTTCCCGAATCGGAAGAAGCGCCGTGTGGCAACCGGTCGCTTGTTTGTACTGCCCGCCATCGTGATTGCACTGTTGCTGGCAGCCTCGACGGTCTTTGCCTTCTCAACGGTACAGGCCCAAGGCACAGCGGCAGGCGATTACTGTGTGGAAGGCATCGTCATCGACTGGGAAGAGCAGCCGATGGGCGGTTGGACCGTGAACCTGGAAACCCCAGGCGGCGCCGTCATCTCGAAAGACTCGGCCCCCAAGCCGAAGAGCGACGACGATGACGACGAGGGCACCTTCAAGTTCGAGGCGCCCGATGACATGGCGGGCGAGCCGGGACTCTACACGGCCACCATCGACGTGAAGCCCGGTTGGTCGGGCGTGACCGCGACCAGCTTCACCTTCAACATTGCGGCCGGCCGCGACGGCTGTGTGCGCATTCGCTTTAAGATGAAGCAAGACGTGCCGGTGACGGTCTACAAGATCGACGCCGATCACAACCCGCTGTCCGGCTGGACCATCGACGCCATCCCCGGCCCCGGCAACCTGTTCGCCGAGCCGAAGAGCGAGGATACGGGTGTGGATGGCAGCGCGGTCTTCACGCTGACCCCCGGCCTCTGGTTCTTCACGGAGCGCCAGCCGGGCCCGGAAAATCACGAACGCCCGGATCCCTATTACAACGTGCTGCCGCCGTCCGGCCGCCACCAGCTTGAGGTGCGCGCGCTGAATGAAGGCGACCCGCCCTACATCGTCGTCTTCAAGAACGAGTTCAAGGACAACGGCTGTGTGATCATCCGCAAGTACGCTGCCGGTTTCGTGCCTGATAACGGCAACGGCGGCAATGGCACCGGCACCGGTTTCCTGGTTCCGACGGACATCACCGGCCAGCAGTTGGGCTATGGCGCCGGCGGTTGGGGCTTCCAGCTCCTGACCATGGACGGCAAGGTCGTGCGTGACGGCTTTACGGATGCCGAAGGCTACCTGAAGTTCGACAACCTGCCCTACGGCCCGTACGTCATCGTGGAAGAGGATCGCCCCGGCTGGTCCGAGCCGCTGGAGAACGCGATTCAGGTGAATGTGACCAGCGGTGAGTGTGTGTTGCAGTCGTTCGTCAACGAGCAGGACGACAGCGGCTTCTGCATCGAGGGCTACAAGCTGGACGCTAACGGCCACTATGGTATTCCCGACTGGGAGATCAAGGTCAAGCCTCTGGCGGTCGGCGGCTATGATCCGGACAATGTCTTCACCGACGGTCTGGGCAAGTACGTCATCAACTTCCCGAGCAACGACTACCGCATCCCCGGCGCAGAGTACGAGATCTGTGAGGACGTGAAGGACGGCTGGCTGCCCGCTACGCCGACGTGCCAGACGGTGAAGCTGCCGCTGCACCCCGGCGCTTGTGTCAGGGCCCTGGACTTCGTCAACCAGCAGGTGGGCCACGCCGAGAGCCTGAAGCACAGCGACGGCCCGAAGAGCGGCGGCAAGCCCATGATGGGCTGCCAGTTCCAGCATGTGGTGAAGAAGGGCGAAGGCCTCTTCTCCATCGGCGCCCAGTATGGCGTCTCGCCGCAGGCGATGGTCGATGCCAATCCGTCTGTGCGCAGCAACACCGACTTCTGGGTCTACGTCGGCCAAACGCTCTGCATTCCGTAATTGCCTCCGGACGAGGATTGTTAAGCGCATGAGCGACTGCACGCAAGTGAGAAGCGATTGCCTTAGCCAATCCTGAACACCACCCTATATCCTCAGCACGGTGGGGCAGAGTCTCAACAGGCTCTGTCCCATCCCCCTTTTGTCAGGAGTTACGAGCCACGATCTAGAACTGACGCCTGACTCGTGACGGATGACGCCTGACTCGTGACGCATAACGCTCTCCGCTTCCGGGAAGACGCCTTTTCGGGTACAATCCAGGGATGCACGTCGGCGTATTGACCCACAATTACCCGCGCTTTACGGGCGATTTCAGCGGCACGTTTGTCGAAGCGCTGTGCGAAGAATTGGCGGCGCAGGGCGAGCGGGTGACGGTCTGGGCCCCTTATGACCCTGCCTATGACCGTGAATTGCAGGGCCGGGTGCGGCTCAGCCTCTATCGCTATGCCTGGCCGGAGCGTCTGCACCGGCTGGGCTATATGCGCACCATGCAGTCGGACTTGGCGCTGCGCCTGGAGGCGTATGCGCTCAGCCCGGCGCTGTTTGCTGCGGGCATCGCTACGCTGCTGCGCCAGATCAAGCGCGAGCGGCCGGATGTGCTGCACGCGCACTGGCTGCTGCCCAACGGCTTCATCGCCGCGGTCGCCAGCCGCCGCCTGGGCATTCCGCTGGTCGTGTCGGTTCCGGGGTCAGATGCGCAGGTGGCGGGCAAGAATGCGCTCTTCCGGCGCATGGCCCGCTTCACGTTCGAGCAGGCCAGCCTGCTAACGGCCAACAGCGAGGCGCTGCGTGACAGCGTGATCGCGCTGGGCGCGGACCCGGCCAAGTTCGACATGATTATCTACGGCACGCGGCCGGATGCGCTGCGGCCCGACCCGGCGGGCGTGGACGCGCTGCGCGCCGAGCTTGGCATCGACCCGGCGGCGGTAATCGTGCTGTGCGTGGGGCGCATGGTGCCCAAGAAAGGGTTCGACTACCTGATCCGCGCGTTGGCCGAGCCTGCGCTGCGCAGCCGCAACGTGGTTGCGGTGATGGTCGGCGGCGGCGATGATCTGGCCGCTTGGCAGCGGCTGGCGCGCGATCTGGGCGTGGATGACCGGCTGCGTTGGGCCGGTTATGTGCCCATCGACCGCATTTCGGTCTATTACAACCTGGCCGATGTGCTGGCGATGCCGTCGGTGAGCCGGCCGGCGGACGGGCTGAACGTGTGCGTGCTCGACGCCATGAGCTGCGCCAAGCCGGTCGTCGGGTCGGAAGCGGCGGGCAATGCCCTGGCGATCGTAGACGGAGAGACGGGGTTGCTCGTGCCGGAACAGGATGCGGGCGCGCTGGCCGCGGCGCTGGCTCGGCTGGCAGACGACGAACAGATTCGTATAGCAATGGGGCATGCGGGCAGGCGGCGCATCGAGACTGAGCTGGGGTGGCCGCATCTGGCGCGACGCTACCGGGCGCACTTCGCGCGGCTCGCCCAGGGCCATGACCGTGCCGCCCCTTCAGGAGTGGAGGCGACGCAAGCGCGCCGATGAGCGAAGCCGATTACCTTGCGTATTATGCGAAAAAGGCGGTGTTGATCACGGGCGGGCTGGGCTTCATCGGCTCGAACCTGGCGCGGCGGTTGGTCGACCTGGGCGCGGACGTGACGTTGGCGGACTCGCTGATCCCCGACTATGGCGGCAATCTGTTTAATATCGCCGGCTATGAGAAGCGGCTGCGCGTCAACATCGCGGACGTGCGCGATCCGTATTCGATGCGCGCGCTGGTGCAGGGGCAGGACGTGATTTTTAACCTGGCCGGCCAGGTGAGCCACATCGACTCGATGCACGATCCCTTCACGGATTTGGAGATCAACGCACGCAGCCAGCTTTCCATCTTGGAGGCGTGCCGCCACGAAAACCCCGGCGTGAAGGTGGTCTATGCAGGGACGCGCCAGCAGTACGGCAAGCCCCAGTACTTGCCGCTGGACGAGCAGCACTTGCAGAACCCCACTGACGTGAACGGCGTCAACAAGCTGGCCGGCGAGTGGTACCACATCGTCTATCACAACGCCTACGGGTTGCGTACGTCGTCGCTGCGGCTGACCAATACGTACGGCCCGCGCCAGTTGATGCGCCATAACCGCCAGGGCTTCATCGGTTGGTTCGTGCGCCTGGCGGTGGAGGGAGCTGAGATTCAGCTCTACGGCGACGGCCAACAGCGCCGCGATCTCTGTTTCGTGGACGATGTGGCAGATGCGTTTCTGCGTGTGGGCGCATCGCCGCAGGCGGACGGCAAGGTGTATAACCTGGGCGGCAGCGCGCCGATTACGCTGCTGGAACTGGCTAACTTGTTGGTGGAGATCGCCGGGCAGGGCTGCGTGCGGCTGGTTCCTTGGCCGGAGGAACGCAAGCGCATCGACATCGGCGACGTCTATTCCAGTTATGCGCGCATTCAAGCCGACCTGGGCTGGGCGCCGGAGACGCCGCTGCGCGACGGCCTGGAACGAACCGTGGCCTATTACCGCTGCTACCGCGAGCATTATTGGTGATCGCCTATCGGCGACCGCACCCGCACCCGTAACCGGGAGATGTGAGATAGAGATGGCTCAGGCATTGAGTGTGCCCGCGGTGGACCTGCTGGGTGAGTACCGTTCAATTCAGGCGGAGATCGATGCGGCTGTGGCGCGCACGCTGCACAGCGGCTGGTATATCCTGGGCCGCGAGGCGGCGTCCTTCGAGGAGGAGTTCGCCGCCTTTCTGCAGGCGCGCGGCGGCGATGCGCTGGCCTGCGTCGGCGTGAATTCGGGCACGGACGCGCTGCAGTTGGCGTTGATGGCCTGCGACGTGGGCCCGGGCGACGAGGTGATCACGGTGGCGCACACCGCGGTCGCCACGGCCGCGGCCATCAGCCTGACCGGCGCCACGCCTGTCTTCGTGGACATCGACCCGCAGACCTATACGATGGACCCGGCGGCGCTGGCCGCGGCCATCACCCCGCGCACCAAGGCTGTGATCCCCGTCCATCTCTACGGCCATCCGGCGGAGATGGAGCAAATTCTCGCCGTTGCGGCGCAGGCGAGGATTCGCGTGATTGAGGACTGCGCCCAGGCGCACGGAGCGCACTACCGCGGCCGCTGCGTGGGCGGGCTGGGCGACCTGGGCTGCTTCTCCTTCTACCCAACCAAGAATTTGGGCGCGATGGGAGACGGCGGCGCGGTGGTGAGCCGCGACCCGGAACTGGCGGAGCGTGTGCGGCTGCTGCGCGAGTACGGCTGGACGCCGGCAGCGCGCTATGTGTCGCAGGTGCAGGGCATGAACAGCCGGCTGGACGAGATGCAGGCCGCAATCTTGCGCGCCAAGCTGGCGCACCTTGAGGCCTGGAACGAGGCGCGTCGCCAGGTCGCCGCCTGGTACGCAGATCTGCTGCCGGATACGCTGGTCAAGCCCGTCGAGCGCGCCGGCTGCGAGCACGTCTATCACCTGTACGTGGTGCGCGTGGCCGAACGCGATGCGGTGCGCCGCGAACTGGCCGAAAGCGGCGTCGGCAGCGGCATTCACTATCCTGTGCCGATCCACATGCAGCCTGCGTACAAGGGGACCGCGGGCATGCGGCATGACCTGTCGCGTACGGAGAAGGCGGCGGGCGAAATCCTGTCGCTGCCCATGCACCCGCACATGAGCCATGAGCAGGCGCGGGCGACGGCGGAGGCGCTGTACAGGATCACAGCCCGCGCCGCCGGGAATTTCCCTGCGGTCTAGAAAGGCCGCGCTTCTCGCATGACGGAATCAGGCAAGGGTAACCGGCTGGGGAGGCGTTTGGCCGCGGCATTGCAGACCGCGGGCGGCTTCCGGCTGCTTCTCTTTGGGCTGATTCTGCTCTACTGCTGGGTGTTTACCGGCCTGGCCTTCAACCAACACGCGGGCATGCGCACGCACAAGGCGGACCTGGGGCAGATCGACCAGGCCGTGTGGAACAGCAGCCGCGGCCGTTTCGTGGAGATGACGGACTACGGCTACATCTCTACGCGCATGAGCGACCACGTCGAGCCTATCTTGGCGCTGGTCAGCCCGGTCTTCTGGGTGTGGGACGATGTGAGGGCGCTGCTGTTGTTGCAGGCGGCGGTGACGGCATTGGGCGCGTGGCCGCTGTATGAGCTGGCGCTGCGCCAAATGGCCGCGTTGCTGTCCCCGGCGGACCGAACGAAGATCTGGCTGTGGGAGCCGGTGCGCCAGGCGGCGCAGCCCGTGGCGCTGGCGCTGGCCGCGGCGTACTTGCTGACCCCGCAGCTTCAGTCCGCGGCGCTGACCGAGTTCCATGCCATTCCGCTGGCCGTTCCCCTGATCATGTGGGCGCTGTGGGCCGTCGCAGCGGGGCGCTGGGGGCAGTTTGCCGCGGCTGCGGCGCTGACGGCGCTGGTCAAGGAGGAGGCCGCGCTGCTGGCGGCGGGGCTGGGGCTGTGGGCGCTGTGGCGGCTCTGGCTGGAACGCCGCTTGGCAACGCGTCGCGGGGAGGCGAGCGCGCCGGTCCGCCGCCCCGCGCTCTTGGCGCTCGGCGTGATGCTGGCGTCGCTGGCCTGGTTCTATGTAACGACCTTCGTCATCGTGCCGGCGCACGCCGCGCAGACCTATGGCGTGGCGCAGAGCGGCTATTTCGCACGCTACGGCGCGCTGGGCGATTCGCCCGTGGACATTTTCAAGAGTTTCTTCACTCAGCCTCATGTCGTCTGGCAGATTGCAACCGAACCGGCGCGGCTGGAGTATCTGTACAGGCTGGCCATGCCCTATGGCTTTCTGAGTTTGCTGGCGCCGGATGTCGTGCTGCTGGCGCTGCCGGTGCTGCTGGCGAATCTGCTCAGCGCCTATCCCGCGCAATACTACGGCGAGTTCCATTACAGCGCGCCGGTCTCCGTCTATTTCGCGGCGGGCGCGGCCTACGGCGCGGCGCGGCTGTGGCGTTGGCTGGCGCGGCGCGCCGATCGGACGTCGGGTCACTTCCAGCACCTGCCCGCGTCCGGCCTGGCGACGATGAACCTGATGGCAGCGCTGCGCAACTCGCGTGCGGCGCTGCGTCCCCTGGCGGGCGCGCTGTTGGCGCTGTGGATCATCGGCTGGGCGATCGGCGCCTATGCGGCGTTTGGTCGCGGACCGGGCGGCGCGCGCTACGATCTCGCGCCGGTCAGCGCGCATCACCGGCTGTTGGGCCGCTTTACGGAGCAACTGCCCGCCGACGCCAGGGTAACCGCCACGGCTGCCGTGCATCCGCATGTGAGCCATCGTCGCTTCGTCTACCAGTTCCCGCTAGGGCTGGAGCCGCCTGCGGACGCGGATTGGGCCTTGCTCGACGTGACGACCGCCACCGACATGGCGCCGGGCGACGTGCGGACGGCGGTCGAAGCGATGCTGGCCGGGGAGTGGGGCGTGGTGGATGCGGCTGACGGCTTCATGCTGCTGGCGAAGGGCGCGGCAGACAAGACGTTGCCCGCCGAGTTCTACACGTTTGCGGTCACGCAGCAGGACGGGGCGCAGACGGCGGAGGCCGCGCCGCTTCACCTGGCAGATGTGACGACGCACGACTGGCCGCGCTGGCGACGCAGTGAGGTGGAGATGCGCTGGCGCGTGGGCGAGGGGTTCGACGCGGCGACGATGGCGCCCCAGATCGAACTGCGCACGCCGTCCGGTGAAACGCTGTACCGCTTCGCAGACGCCATGCCGCCGGCGCTGGTGTGGTATCCGCCGGAGAAATGGCGGGCGGGCGACGAGGTGCGGGTGACGACGCTGCCGCTGTATTTGCCGCGCGCGTGGGGCGTTGTGGCGGAGAAGACGCCGGGCTTGGTCGTGCCGCCGGAGTTGGCGATTGCCGAGGAGGAGGGGGGCGTTCTTGTGGCGGCATACCGCCGCGGCGCCGGCGACAAACTGACGCCGCTACCCGCCGACCTGTTCGGCGCTGCCGCGTGGGGCGACTGGTTCGGCGCGACTGCTGCTCAGGAGTCCGTTCTGCGTATGGCGGACGGGGAGACGGTGCAGGTGCGCGCCTCGCTGCCGGCGCAAGCGGTCCAGCCGGGCGCGCTGGTCGACGTGCACCTGAGCTGGACGGCGGCGAGCGGCTGGCCGGAGGGCGCGACGGTGTTTGTACATCTGCGCCGGGATGGAGCCAACGTCGCGCAGAATGACGGCTTGCCGCGCTATTTCGTCAAGTACAAGACAGCGGATGCGCTCAACGCCCGTGGTGCAGCAATCGATTGGCGGCAACTCGCGGTCCCGGATGTGGCCTTGACCGCGGGCGAGTGGTCGGTGGCAGCGGGGCTGTACGACCCGGCGAGCGGTGTGCGCGCGGCTGTGGTTGGGGAGAGCGGAGCGGTTGCCGGCGATGAGCTTGTGTTGGGCGTAACGGTGGTAGATGAGCCGCCCGTGCCCGACCAGGCGTGCGCGCTGATCCCGGCTACGTGCGAATCGCAGCCGGTTCGTTGACGGCTTTGCGTGAGAAAACGAAAAGCGGCTGGTCATTTCGACCGGCCGCTTTTGCATCTGCGGTTAGCTATTTGCGTTAGTTATCGACGGGACGAAGGCCCAGATAAACGGTCTCGCCGCCCAGAGTGCGCAGGATTCTGTCTGCGGACAGCCAAGGCAGGAGTTGGTTCAATTCGTTGGGCGAGAGGGGCGTGTTGTTGTTCGCCAGAAAGACGCGGAAACAGGCCGAAGCAAGAGGCAACCGTTCGTTGATATATTCCGGGTCGTTGGCGCAACGCGTGCGCAGGCACTCGCGCAGAGCGTCGGTCTGGTGCACCTCCCCGGTGTCGGGGTCCACCCAGTCGACGTTTTCGGTGTTCTGGTGGTCGGCGAAGCGCTCGCGGCATTCCTCGCAGAGTTGGTCGCGCAGATAGAGGCGGAAGTCGC
>Ga0334887_1001812_pt1 | contig 26254 bp, 19 predicted proteins | sample GraSluR1_MG_10_FD_207217 | JGI IMG/M metagenome (GOLD analysis project Ga0334887, IMG submission 207217) | Sludge microbial communities from methane-producing bioreactor in Wageningen University, Netherlands - Granular Sludge_18_07-R1 | ecosystem: Engineered > Bioreactor > Anaerobic >...
GCCTGAGATGGCCTCATCCACAACATTTGACAATATCTCTGCCCTTACCCGAGAGTACGCAAGTATGGGCGACTACGGTCAGAGGCTTGCCACGCAAGCAGCGGCAGGGAACCTGCCCGACGTGCCCGCCATCTGGATCGATGTGCTGCAGCAGTACGGCACAAGAGGAGCACTGGCGCCCCTGAATCCGTACGTTGAGCTGGGCGTGATCGATACAAGCGAGTGGGATCCGTTGGTGCGCGACCACGGCATGCTGGACAATAGCATCTACATGCTTTCCAGCGGCGTCACAGTCAACTGCTTGATAGTCAACCACGACATCATAAAGCGTGGTGGGCTGGAGCCCCCTCCTTTCGAGATCTCGTGGGACGATTGGGCGACCTACGTTGGGTCGCTGCAGCCCGCCTTGCCTGCGAACACCTGGTGCTCAAACGACCCTGGTGCGATTGGCGAGACGATCTCTGGTTGGATACAGCAGAGGGGCTATCCGCTTGCCAATGAGGACTGGACGAACGCGGGATTCCCCAGGGAAGTATTAGTTCAGTTGCTCGAGTTCGCGAAGGAAAGGTATGACAGCGGTGTGATTCTTCCCATCGAGATCTCGTCGATCCCTTTGAGTGACTACTGGGTAGACGCTCCGCTGTCGCGAGGCCAAATCGCGATGATGTTCATCAACACTAACCAACTGAAGACGTTCCAGATGTACATAGACGACGAGCTCTGGATCACGCGCACGCCGCTTATGACCGACGGCGTGAATCCTGCGGGTGACTATCTGCGCGGCTCGGGTCTAGCGATCGCGGCAAACTCCAAGCTGGCGGACGAGGCCGCGAAGTTTATCGACTTCTTCCTCAACGATGTCGATGCTCAGAGGATCTTTGACATGGAGCTAGGAGCTATTGGTCCGAAACACGTTCAGGATGCGTTGAGGGATGACCTAGACCCGAAGGACGTGACCGTACTCGAACATTTCAACCATATTCTGCAGGACATCCCTCACAGAGAGCCAAATCCACCCGGCGGCGGCTCTGCTGTCGGCGCAATACAACGTGCCAATGAGTCTGTGCGGTATGGAACATCCATTGAGGACGCCGTTGACACTGCAATGGCCGAGATTGAGGAAGCCTTCAGTGTGAACCTATAGCCCTGTCTCGCAAGACAACAGCAGCGCCGGATACAGAATCTGGTGCATGCATAGCTGAATCGTATCGGGAACTCAGATGGAAGGCGGCGGCTACGGATCGCGCAGTGATTGCCGCCTTCCTCTCCCGCCAGGATCACGCTAGCCCAGTGCTTCGGTATCGTTCCAAGGTCCCTCGAAGAGGTGGCGGGCGTTTTCTACGAACGTGTCAGGCTGTATGTGCAACCAGGACCTCTTTCCGCCTGCTCTTCGCCTCTTGCCTTACCCTGCAGCTCTGCCAGAGGGGATGAAGGAGGAATATCGTGAAAGTGACCACTGCCTATTCAGGCGAATCCGCAAACGAGTCTGTTGCGTTACCTACAACTCGCCCACGCCACAAAACGTGGCAGCGGAACGCCTACGCATACCTTTTTCTACTTCCCTGGTTAGCCGGCCTTCTTATTCTAACAGTAATTCCTATATTTAGTTCTTTTTATCTTTCCTTCACTCATTATGACCTTATAGGCTCGCCTAGATGGATAGGGGCAAGGAACTATGTGGCCATGTTCGGGACCGACCTACGCTACCGCAAAGCCCTTCAGGTCACTTTTACTTATGTAGGCCTCGGTGTCCCGCTCCAGCTACTGACAGCATTAGCCCTGGCCTTTGTCCTTAACAAGGGCGTTCCCGGCTTGCCAACTCTTCGCGCTATTTTCTACATCCCGTCTCTTCTAGGCGGCAGCGTGGCTATAGCCATTTTGTGGCGTCGTATGTTTGCTTATGATGGCTTAGTAAATCAACTCCTGAGTTTTTTAGGTTATCAGTTCACTGGGTTACCAACTAGCTATGTTACTAACCCTCGTTATGCTCTTTACACTCTCATTCTTCTTCTGATTTGGGCTTTTGGATCCCCCATGATTATCTTTCTCGCTGGTCTGAGGCAGATACCAAATGAACTGTATGATGCAGCCGACATTGACGGCGCGGGTCCCCTGAAAAGACTGCGTTTTATCACAGTCCCGCTGCTTACCCCGATTGTTTTTTTCAATTTAGTTATGCAGATCATATCTGCTTTTCAGGCTTTTACTTCCGCATTTATAGTGGGTGCCGGTAGGGGGGGGCGCGAGATTGCATACTTTTTTACACATTATATCTTTATGAAAGGGGTTTTTTGAATTTCCGCATGGGTTACGCGTCGGCCATGGCATGGGCGTTGTTAGTTATCATTGCTGTTATTACGTTTTTACTCTTTGCCTCGGCTAGGAACTGGGTGTTCTACGCAGACCAAGGAAGCTAGCATGAGATATGCGAGACGATGGCAGAAAGTGGTCTTTTTCGTGGCGCTGTCTGCGGCTGCTTTTGTGAGCCTTTATCCGCTACTATGGATGGTAGGAGCGTCATTTCTTGCAGAGCGGGAAATATTTGATCATGTTGGTCTGATTCCTCGTTCTGTGAGCCTAGACAACTATGTCAGCGGCTGGCGAGGAGTTGGCGGCGTGACGTTCACGACGTATTTCGTGAATACTCTGATTCTTGTTGTGTTGCGCATTGCGGGCACTTTGTTATCTTGTTCGATGGCTGCATATGCATTTGCCCGCCTGGATTTTACAGGGAAAAGAGTGCTATTTCCCTTAGTATTGTTGACAATGATGCTACCGTTTCACGTCACAGTCGTGCCTCAATATGTGATGTTTTTTCGAATGGGGTGGGTTGGATCAATTAAGCCGCTGGTGGTACCTGCCGTTTTAGCATCGGGGAGTTTTTTCATCGTTTTGATGGTGCAGTTTATGAGGGGCTTGCCCGTGGAGCTGGATCAGGCCGCCTTGGTCGATGGGTGCAGCGTCTTTGATATCTATTGGCGAATCATTCTCCCATTAAGCGCACCGGCTCTGGTGACAGCCGCGATCTTTGTGTTTATCTGGACCTGGAATGATTTCTTCAGCCAGCTTCTATACCTGACAAGGCCTGGGGATTTCACGGTTGCTTTGGGACTGAGAGGCTTCATGGACGCGTCGGCGGGATCGGCGTATGGGCAGCTTTTTGCAATGTCAATCGTTTCGCTTATTCCAGTGGTGGGTTTCTTCGTGGCATTTCAGCGGCTGCTTATTGAGGATATCTCTACAACTGGTTGGAAAGGCTAGACAGCCGTGTTTTGGTGCTGTAGCCCTTTGTAGGGCGGGCTAGCGTTATTTAGATGTGTTCGGCTCGGGCTGGAGCTCTCGGAGCTACCGAGTGTGCACTCAGTCTGTTGAGAGGCAGGAAGCATGAGGAACAACACGGCACGCAATGCAATTCTGCATGAGGGAGTGCTGACCAGTCCGTACGAGGGCCTGATCGTTGGCAACGGCGATCTTGCCGCCAGCGCGCAGGTGTTCTCACACGAACTGATGCTGGGTCTCGCGAAGAACGATGTTTGGGACTCGAGACTCAACATTGTGACGGAGGAGGTGGCTCTTAGGCAAGATGACCTGATCCGCTACGCACGCGAGTACGGCTTTAGCTACCCGTACGCGACTGATACTGCGCATCCACCCGGTGGGGTGTACGAGTGGTGTGGGAAGCCCGAGGGGCTGACTGCGTACGACTCGGCCATGTTGTCATTGCGGGCCAAAGGGGAAGGCGACGTAGGGCCTTCTCCGAAGCGCGTCGGCATGGTGCGGATAGTGCATCCTGGGCTTTCGGATACCCAGGTGAAAAGCCAGGTCGACATTTCTACCGGAACACTCACCGTGGAGTACACGCTACGCGAAGGCGTGCTGAGAATCGAATGCTTTGTGCATCGGCAGCACAACACCGTGCTGGTGAGGCTTGCAGTGCAGGGACGCATCCCATGGTTCAGCCTCATCGTTGAGAAGCCCCCCGACTCAGCGGATCCGACCATGCCCCTTCCGGTCGTTCGAAAAGGGGCGGATGGCCATCGGTGGGCCATCTCGCAGACGATACCTGGCAAGTTCGACGTGGACGATTTCTCCTGGCACCTGGCAGCGACCTTTCCTGAGCGGGAGCTGCAAGCAAGTCTCTTTGGGTCGAAGGAACAGGCCTACGCTGTAAAGTCTGCTCCGAGGGCATTAGCCCACGCGATCCAGCAGGATGTCGCCCTTGACGATGGTCAGAGCGTGGTACTAGCGGTTGGTGTAGCAACCGATCGCGACGGAAGTGGCGACCGTTTGGCTCGGGCGTTAGAGTTGGCAGGTGCAGCAGATGCGCAACGCTACGCAGCCGAGAATGCGGCTCACCAGGCTGCTTGGCGCGAATGGTGGTCGGCCTCGGCGATCCAGCTTGAGGACAAGGAGCTTGAGTCGGTGTGGTACCGCAGTCTGTACGGCTTTGCTTGCCACCTTCAGCCCGGAGCTCAGGCGCCGGGGTTGAACGCCAATACCGCTCCGGACGATTCATCGCCCTTTTTTGGCTTCTATACCTGGAATCACAACGTACAGAAGTGGTACTTCCCTGCGTTGGCGATCAGCCATGCTGAATGGTATGACGTTTTCGCTGACCTACTTGAGCAGCACACGCCGCTGTTTGAGCACTATGCAGAGGTGATCTTTGGCCTGGAGGGCGTGTATTGCGATCTGAGGACCGCGCCTTTCATGAATCCTCGCCACGGGCCCACGCATGCGCGAAACGGCCGGGCATTGGCACACACCGGATGGCTTGCCATGATGCTGTTTCAGCACTATGAGTATACAGGTGACCGAGATTGGCTTCACCGACGGGCTTTTCCGTTCATCAAGAAGGCAGCTCACTTCTATGCAAACTATCTCGAGAAATACCAGGAAGACGATGGCGTCATCTATCCATCCATTCGTCTTGAGGATACGGGTTGGGGTAAAGGCTTTCTTGGTAACCAGAATGTCAACACCGACCTGGTGATGTTCAGAAAGGCCTTCCAGGCGGCCATCGCCGCTGCCAACGCACTTGGTGTCGACGAAGGTGCGCAGACACGATGGCAGAGCTACCTTGATCGAGTTCCATCGATAGAGTATGGTTGGAAAGAGGGCAAGGGCTGGTATGCGCTCTGTAAAGACTGGGACAGAATGTGGCCTAACTTGGACGGTTATATTCACCATATTCGGTATTCCCGCTGGGGCTGTGGTGCCTGGCTGGTATTCCCCGGCGAGTATATCGATGGCGACGAGGTGGGCGGGCTAGCTGAAGTGGTGCGCGATATCGTCGCTCCCATAGACCTCTACGACCTGCCGCCCATGATGACGATCCTCGGCACGTTCCATGGAGAAGCGACGGTCACTCCGTACATCCGGTTGGGCATCAAGGAACAGTACCCGACCATTCGCAGATTGCTCTTGGGGCATCGGTTCACGAGCGGGCAGTTTAGCCCTTACTCTACTGGCGACGGTGAGTACGTCCGCACGGCCAGCATCTCTGGCTGGCGAATTGTCGAGAACCAGTACATGCCCATCCTGGGCATCACCGAGATGCTGTTACAGAGCCAAGGTGGCGTGATACGTTTGTTCCCGTATTGGCCTCGGGAGCAAGCTGCGTCCTTTTCGACACTCCGTGCGCGCGGTGGCTTCGTGATATCGGCAGAATGGCGGCCGGAAGCGGGACTCCAGGCCAAGATCACAAGCGAGTGCGGCAACCCCTGTCGGATACGCTGGACTGAGAGCACCCCTGCCTCTGTGACCCAGGGAGGGGAACCTGTGTCTTACGAGGTCGAGGGTAAAGACATCCTTTTTGCGACAACGCCTAACGTGGTATACGAGGTGGTGAGCCGGTAGAACTCCGAGGCAACGGGTGAATCCATAGCGCCTGCACGGAGGGCCTGTGGCGTGCCGAGGGCAGGGTCGTGCCCGCCATAGGGGTTGGGCGGTGTTCATGCCGGGCGTCGTAGCCGGCCTGGCAACCCCTCGGCGCCCGCGCTGGTGGGTCCGTTCCAAGGGGCTGCCGTGAACAGATGCAAAGTGCGGGACGTGGAGGACCGAGCCGGCTGCACATTTCAGCGTGGAGGAGGTGATCTCGGTGGCTAAGACGCCCGTTGTGATCCTAGGGAGCGGCAATATCGGTACCGACCTATGGTGCAAGATCAGGCGCCATGCGAAACTGACGACAGCGCTTATGGTGGGCATCGATACCGCTTCGGAAGGCCTGAGACGGGCATCGGAGGCCGGCTGTCCAACGACGGCGCAGGGCATCGACTACTTTGCGGAGCGCTGCCCCGACTTAGCCGACATATTGCTGGATGCGACGAGCGCCGCTGCCCATCGGTACCACGCTCAAGTGGCGAGGGAGCTAGACAAGCGGATCATTGATCTTACGCCGGCCGCCATGGGACCGTTTGTGGTTCCGAGCATAAACCTTACGGCCCATATCGACGCGCCGGACATCAACATGGTAACCTGTGGGGGGCAAGCAACTGTGCCCATCGTAGCCGCCGTGAGCCGAGTGGCTAAGGTTCAGTATGCAGAGATCGTGTCCACTATCGCATCGAGAAGCGCAGGGCCCGGCACGCGGCAGAACATTGACGAGTTCACTCGCGCGACCGCCCATGCGCTGGAGAGCATCGGGGGTGCGGGCAGGGGGAAAGCCATCATCATCCTGAACCCGGCCGACCCACCCTTGATCATGCGCAATACGATCTACCTCGATGTCGGCGAAGCTGCCGAGAATGAGATAACCGCGGCTGTGCGGCAGGCCGTGAGCGCGGTCCAGCAGTACGTTCCCGGCTACAGGTTGAGAGTTCCGCCTTTGCTCTACGATGGACGGGTAACGGTGATGATTGAGGTGACGGGTGCCGGCGATTTTCTGCCCACCTATGCAGGGAATCTCGACATCATGACCTGCGCCGCGGTGCGCGTAGCGGAGGAGCTTGCGGCCCACCCATGGCAAGGAGCGCTGACATGAGCCCCGATATCATCCTGGTTGACACAACGCTTCGCGATGGATCCCATGCTGTCGCCCACCAGTTCACCCTGGATGTCGTCAAGTCAGTCGTTCGCAGCCTCGAACGGTCTCGGGTCAGGTACATTGAGGTGGGGCATGGAGACGGTCTTGGTGGTTCATCGATCCAATATGGGTTCTCAAAAGAGCGCGAGGAGCTGTATCTACAAGAGGCGCGAGCCGCGCTGGACAAGACCCAGCTTGCCGTCCTGCTCCTTCCTGGCATCGGCACATATGATGAGCTAATGCGGGCCAGAGAGCTCGGGGTGACCATGCTCAGGGTGGCCACCCACGCGACCGAGGCCGACATCAGCGAGCAGTACATCCGTCTGGCGAAAGACCACGGCATGCAGGTCGTAGGGTTCTTGATGATGGCCCATATGCTGGAGCCAGGGAAGCTTGCCGAGCAGGCGCTGCTCATGGCGGACTATGGCGCTGACGTGGTCTATGTCACGGACTCTGCCGGAGCGCTTCTGCCGGAGGGCGTCAAGCGCAGGGTCGGCGCTCTCCGGACTAGGCTCAGCATACCCGTTGGCTTCCATGCGCATAACAACCTTGGGCTATCCATCGGCAACTCGGTCGCGGCCGTCGATGCGGGGGCGACCTATATCGACGGTACTCTGGGCGGGTTGGGCGCAGGCGCGGGAAACGCGCCGATAGAGGTCCTCGCCGCTGTCTTGGACAAGATGGGGCTTGAGACGGGCGTGGATCTCTACAGCATTATGGATGCGGCCGAATGGGTGGCGTCAGCCGGTCTGGCACGTCCGGTGACGATCGGTCGGAGCAACCTGACCATTGGATATGCCGGCGTCTACTCCAGTTTCTTGCTCCATGCCGAGCGCGCTGCCAGCCGATTCGGAGTCGACATCCGGGATATCCTGGTCGAGTTGGGTAGGATGAGGGTTGTGGGGGGGCAGGAGGACATGATCGTTGATGTCGCCTACAACCTGTCCAAAGGGCGAGAGTCTGAGGTCTAGATTATCCGTCGACGTGGTTTGCTCATGGTTCGTACATAGGGAGACGGAGCTCCCGCTTCGTACCGACAAGGAGAAGGTCGTAGATGATCATCGATCAGGACAAGTGTATCGGTTGTGGCCGATGTGTGCCTTACTGCCCCATTGGTGCCATTTCGCTCGTTCCGAAGGATCATGCTGAGATCGACCTGGATCTGTGCGCGGAATGCTCTAATTGCTTGCGCCACGGGGTGTGTCCCACGGACGCCATCTACCAGCAGGAGCTCACGTGGCCGCGAACCGTGCGCTCGATCCTGAGCGACGTGCTTACGATCGCCGAGGAGTCGCAGATCAGCGGTCGGGGCACGGAGGAGATGAAGACAAATGAGGTCACCGGCCGTTTCCGTCGCGGTTATGCTGGGATCGCCATCGAGCTTGGTCGACCAGTGTTGGGCTCTCGTATGTATGATGTCGAGAAGGTTGCCATGGCTGTCGCTGAACTCGGGCACATCGAGTTCGAGGTGTCCAACCCGGTGACGACTCTCATGTGTGATCCCAAAACGGGCAAGTTCCGAGCGGATGTGCTCAACGAGTACGTGCTTTCCGCGATAATCGAGTTCTCTGTGTCCTTGGAGCGCGTGCCCGAAGTCCTGCGGCGGTTGGATGAAGTCGCGCGGGAGATCGAGACAGTCTTTAGCCTCGATATATGCACGCGAGTCGGGCTGGCGAACGAACTGCCTACGGTGGAGATCGTCAAGGCCAAGGGCTACTGGATATCGCTCAACGGCAAGACCAATCTGGGCCTCGGCCGGCCTCTGGTGAAGGGAGACTAGAGCGATGACACACACACTGCATCGCCGAGGGGACGTTAATAGTCTGTCGCGTGACTTTGTGTTTCTTATGATGCCATCGAAGGATATCAACCATGTTGGCTCAGCGCCGAAACTGCGCCAGTTCTTTGAACTGGCGCTCGAGTGTGGCGCCATCAAGATTGGCGATTGTCGCTCTGGTAACGAGTACTATCAGGGCGGGTTGGGCAAAGTGATCGAAAATGTAGTAGACCGTGCTGTCATTCATGCTGTGTTTGATGACCGCGACAAGGCTATCTCGATGCTCCGCAGGGTTAAGGAGGCCGATCTGGGTCTATCGGTGGTCATGTCTGGACTTGTGGATGTGGTGGACCAGTGCTGTCAGGAGGCAGGCGTTCAACGACATACGGTGGAGCACTCGCTGGGTATCTGGGGCCGAACGGAGAGGCTCCCGTCTGAAGCGGTGTTGGAGCTGAACACCATGTGCGGCCATGGGATGGTGACGGTCGGGCTGATCAACGCTGTGGTGGACAAAATCAAAGCGGGGAAGATGACTGTGGAGGAAGGAGCTGAGGAGCTCTTCAAGCCATGTATGTGCGGGATCTTCAACCCGGCGAGAGCGGCAGAGCTGCTGGCTCAGATGGCTGCTGAAGGATAGGAGGGCTGCGATGGCGGTTCTCGTGACTGGGGGATTCGGGCACATAGGCTCGTGGGTATCTCGAATCCTGCTTGAGCGGGGCAAGGATGTGATCGTGCTGGGCCGGTCGCGTCACCGGCTCAGCTATCTAGAGGATTACTCGCAGCGTATCACGTTCTTCCCAGCCGATGTCCTGGACTATGCCTCAATTTTTCGTCTGTTTGAGGAGCTGAGGGGCGACCTTGAGGGAGTCATCCACGTGGCGGGACTGATGGGTGGCCCGCACTTTGCCACGAACCCGCACCGTAACATCCGTGTCAACACGTTCGGCACGCTGGATCTTCTCGAGGCGTGCCGGATTTTTGGGATCTCTCGCTTCGTCTATGTGAGCTCGGGCTCTGTGTATGGCAAACGCGATGATGTCCCCGATGAGGACGTACCGCTATCTCCGAGCGATGTCTACGGAGCGGCGAAGGCTAGCGCCGAGCTGATTGGCGTGCAGTATGGGAACGAGTTCGGGCTCGACTTTCGGGCTGTTCGGGTTTATTTCGCCTACGGCCCCGGCAAGTGGCCATCGGAGCTTTATCCGCTCTACACTGCTGTTTTTGGCGCTTTGGAGGGACGTGATAGGGTCTGTCTGGAGGCTGGCAGAGATCAGCAGCTCGATTTCACATACGTCCGCGACATCGCCAGGGCGATCGTGCTCCTCCATGAGAGCGAAAACGTCAAGAGCCGCGTGTACAACGTCTCCAGTGGTGAATGGGCGCCACTGCCTGATTTGATCCGGGCGGTGGCGCGGTACGCTGGCGTCTCTGTCGATCTCGAGATCGGCCCGGGGAAGCTGATGCCTCGTGGTCCCAGTCTCGGCAGCACACGGATTCGTGACGAGTTGGGATTCAAGCCCGAGTACAGCTTCGCTGATGGTGTTCAGGCCTACGCCGAGTGGATCTTGGCCGAGCGGACTTCTCGCCAAGAGCGTGGCAGTGTTTGACGATGGATGCTTCAGATGGGTCCAGTGCTGGTTCCTTTGTGGACTTGTCCATACCGCTGGCCGAGAGTATTGCCAGGTGGGAGGTGACATTTGAGTCGGTCCCGAGCACGTTCTGCCACCAGGCCTCACGCATCACTCTACCCGTGCACGTGGGAACGCACCTTGACGCTCCCCTACACTATATTGCCGGGGGGGCTAGCGTTGACCAGTTCCCACTGGAGCTGGCAGTGTGCCGAGCGGTTGTCGCGGACTTGACGCATATCGACAAGAACCAGGCCATCGACCAAGCCGATCTAGAGGCGCTGGGCCTTGAGGATATCGGAGAAGCGATCCTCCTGCGAACCGACTGGGACCTTCGGTGGTGGGGGACGCCAGCGTTCTGGGAGGATGCGCCTTATCTCACTGGGAGAGCCGCCACTTGGCTGACCACGCGCGGGGTCCGGATCGTTGGATACGACTTTCCACAGGAGTACGCGATCCGCAACATAGCCAAGGGGAAGGCTAGGCTAGAGGACTTTGTGGTGCACTTGGAGTTGCTGGGCAAGGGGATCTGGCAACTAGAGTATCTAGCCAACCTGCATCGCTTGGGCACAGATCGAGCCACTTTGCTGATCTGCCCCTTGCCACTCGTCGGGTTGGAGGCGTCGCCGGTGCGGGTGCTTGGCGTCCCATGCATCCGATGCGGCGAGATTGAGCTCGATACGGAGACCAGCCACACGAACAGAACCCGGGGTGAATCATCATGGTGAACATCGGCATCGTCGGCGCAGGCGGGATTGCGAGGACGCACGTTGAGGCACTCAAAGCAATCCCCAAGGCCCGTATCGTGGCCGTTGTGGACGTGGTAGAGGAGAGAGCCCAGGCCATGGCCGCGTCGTGTGGCGCCATCGCCTGCCCCAGGCTCCAGGACTGTCTGGACAAGGTCGATATGGTGCACGTGCTCACACCGCCTTCGACGCACCGCGATATTGCTGTCGAGGCCATGGCTGCAGGCAAGCATGTGGTCTGCGAGAAGCCGATCGCGGCCTCCATCGCTGACGGCCGAGCAATGGTCGATGCGGCGCACACTTACGGCGTCAAGCTGATGGTAGCTTTCAACATGCGCTTTCGAAAGGGCTTTGCCATGCTTCGGGAGGTGGTGCGCGATGGGAGCCTAGGCGAAGTGGTCAGCTTCTGGAGCCAACGTCTGGGGGCTGGTGTGGGTCAGGGCTACAACTGGCGCACCGACCCCGAACTGCTGTGCGGCATGAGTGTGGAGTCGCTATCGCACGATATTGACCTATTGCGCTGGATCGTCGGGGAAGTGGTCGATGTACGGGCCAGTGTACTGGAGTCGAGGCCGGACTTGCCGGGATTCGATGATAACGCCAGTGTTGCTCTGACGTTGGCCAACGGGGGCATAGCGCTGATCCATGCCAGCTGGTCCTCCCGGCTGGCTCGCAACTCCCGAGGGGTGGTGGGAACCAAGGGCACCGCCCTGGTTGAGGGGGGTGGTTTGTGGGAGCTACGCGAGTTCTGCATCAAGACTGACAACATGCCCTATGAGACCAGTACGATCATCAACGACGCATTCGACGTGAAGTCATACGTGGCCGAGAACGAACACTTCGTCAAGTGTGTCGAACAGGGTCGTGAGCCATCGGTAAGTGGCGAAGACGGCCTCCGCGCCCTGAGAATCTCACATGCGATTCTTGCCTCAAGCCGGAGGGACTGCGCGGTGACGGTGTGAACTGTGTTTTTGGGGTCTGAGTCTGGCTCTTGTACAGCGACATGGCTCAAAATACTTTTAAATGTTGTGGACGGGACCATCTCAGGTGGCGATCCCTTCGCGTAACGCTTGCAGTCTTCTTTCACGCTGTTCGGGGATGGCGAGATGGACACCATCCTGATAGCGAACGACGGCTCTCGCCAGGGGTTCCGAATGTCGTGCGTTCACCTTGCACTAGATGGAGCCCGCGGACAGGCTAGGGGTACCGAGCATCAGCGAGCGTGTGGGTTTGGTGCTTCGATCACCTCCGGTTCGTCGGCGGCAGCGTCGTCACCTCACACGCGCGGGGGGCACCAGGGGCTGCTAAGAACAAATGTCCTAAACCTGCCAGGTCGTCCGCTCCCGCTGGGTTCATCATCGCAGCGTAAGGTGCTCACAGTTTGTTACCCTCCCCGCCCTCGCCCCGACCACCACCCCTGGTGTGGCCCCTCCCATCGCCCTACCACCGCTTGTGGTTCCTCGGTCTATTGCTTCCTTTTCGCACCCCTTGCTTTTAAGCAGGTTGTCGCGCGTTCGAGTCGCGCACGGCTCATTGTGCAACCTATGGTGCAATTGGGCACTTTGATCACAAGCCCCTGTGGCTCGCGCCGCCGCAGCGTAAAGTGCTCAATCGCCACCACATAGCACAGACCGCGAGACCCATGCCTCGAAGGGCGCGGGTGCGCTCTCCCCCCGAGTTTGTGATGCCGCCGTTCGCCCTCGTCAGAGCAGTCCTGACTACCCCCGGTAGCCTGGCGTAACTGTCCGGCATGGACCCCGAACCCGCAGTGTGGCCTGATGGGTGTGCCGGTGCGAGTGACGCGGGGGGCCTCGTCCAACGCATCGTCAGCAGCTTTGCAGCCAGGCATCGGAAAGACAAGGCGATATGCGCTCTGTAAGGACCTGCTCGACGCCAGAACCTCGATCCAGCTCCTATCGTCATCTCTCCACAGCTCGTCGCCACGAGCGGAGGGCCTATCCTCGTCTTGGTCGCGTCGAGCGCTAGCAGCGCACCTCTGGCTGAGATCCTGGCGTCTGGATCGGTCAAGGGAGCCAACTTCCACTCCAGGACAAGCGGCTGGAAGCCGGCCGGGACGGAAGCCACCTCGTTAGCGTCCCCATAGCTCGGCCGCGATCGCCTCGAATGCCCGACCAAAGCCTGACGGCACAGAATCCGTGTGCTAGAATGCTGCCCTAGCGAGCACGGACATTGCGACGTATCGTGGGCAAAGGAGCACCGAAATGGACAAGCGATTAGCCGAAGCACTGGACGGACTGACTGGCAGCTACATCCTGCCGTTCTTCTGGCAGCATGGCGAGAGCGAAGAGATCCTGCGCGGGTACATGGCTGCCATCCATAGTAGCGGGATCCACGAGGTGTGCGTGGAGAGCCGCCCCCACCCCGATTTCCATGGGCCGCAGTGGTGGCACGACATGGACATCATCATGGACGAGGCGCGCCAGCGCGGCATGCGGGTCTGGCTTCTCGATGATGCCCATTTCCCCACCGGCTATGCCAACGGCGCCCTCAAGACGGCCGCCCCGGAGCTCTGTCTCCAGTTTCTGAACTTTAACCTGGTCGACATGGTTGGACCGACTCCGCAGGTGGACATCGATGTCGAAAAGATGAGCCATGTTCCGCCCGAGCGGCCGATGCCCGGGATGGGCGCGGGAGGCCGACGCCTTGAAAAGCGCGAGTTCGATGACGACCAGCGCCTGGCGGTGATGGCCTATCACATCGAGGAAGGTGACCGGCTGGGCGAGGCTAAAGACCTGACGAAACTGGTCCAGGACGGCCACCTAATCTGGGATGTGCCACCTGGCTACTGGCGGGTCTATGTGGCCTACCTGACTAGGAACGCCGGTCGCACGAACACCGTGATGAATATCATCGACCGCGATAGCGTGCGCGTGCTGGTGGATGCCGTCTACGAGCAGGAATGGGAGCGCTACAAGGACGATTTCGGCAAGACGTTTGCCGGCTTTTTCTCCGATGAGCCCTGTTTTCGGAATACCATGGGGTTTGGACGAGACACGCGCATCGGCCGCCAAGAGATGCCGCTGCCCTGGAGCAAGCAGGTGCCGGCGATGCTTGAGGAGCGCCTGGGCGCAGACTGGCTGGCGCTGCTGCCGCTCTTGTGGCAGCCGGCCGCGGATGATGACCTGACCGCACGCATCCGCTACGCCTACATGGACACCATCACGTTGCTGGTGAAGGAGAACTTTTCTAATCAGCTCGGCCAGTGGTGCGCCGACCATGGCGTCGAGTACGTGGGGCACGCGGTGGAGGACAACAACAGCTCGAGCCACCTGGGCTCATCGCTGGGTCATTTCTTCCGTTCGCTGGACGGGCAGCACATGGCTGGCATCGACGAGGTCATCTGGCAGATCATGTACGGCGGCGAGAACGCCCTCCATCGCGGCGGGCACTTTGTCAACGCCGATGGCAACTTTTATCACTTTGTCCTAGGCAAGCTGGCCAGCTCGCACGCCCATACCGACCCCAAGAAGAAAGGCCGTGCCTTGTGCGAGATCTGGGGGGCGTCAGGGTGGTCGCTGGGGGTGCGCGGCATGATGTATACGGCCAACCACCTAATGGTGCGCGGCGTGAACCGCTACACACCCCATGCCTTTGACCCAGAACCGTTTCCGGCTGAGGATGGCCCGCCCCATTTCCATGCTCACGGTGAGAATCCCCAGTATCGCCATTTTGGTCAGCTCATGCGATACATGCAGCGCGTCTGCCATCTGATCGATGGCGGCCTGCACATCGCGCCGGTGGCCCTCTTGTACAGCGGCGAAGCCGACTGGGTGGGGCCGTGCATGTTCGAGCAGTACCCGGCCCGCCGGCTGACCGAGAACCAGATCGATTTCGACATCATCCCCGCCGATCTACTCGCCGAGGGGCAACACGAGCTGGCCAACGGGCTGATCATCAACGGTGAGCGCTATCGGGCGCTGGTGGTGCCAGGCGCCGACTACACGACGGCCAACGTGGCCGACTTTGCCCATAGGGCTCAGGCGGCCGGCTTCCCGGTGCTGTTCGTGGGTAGCAAGCCATCCAAGCTGAGCGATAGCACCAAACCCCTGGGCGATCTGCCGGGCGAGGTGGTGGGCCTGGAGGAACTGGCGGCCAAGGTGCGCGCGTTGGGCTTGGCGGAGGTTGAGGTCACCCCGGCCTTTGGCAAGCTGGTCTATTACCACTATCGCCGCGAGAACGACCTGTACTTGTTCGCCAATGAGGCCACCAGCGACACGTTCGATGGATGGGTCTCCATCCCCCAGAGCGCGGACGTCTGCCTGTATGATCCCTGGGATAACGTGCTGCGGCCGCTGCGTTACGACAAGACCAGCGATGGCACCCGCTTCCACCTCACCCTGGCGCCCTATGAGCTGGTGGCCATCGTGTTGGGCGCGGCCGACCGAGAGCTGGTGGCCAAGCCAGTCAAAAAGGGAGAGGGTAAGCCTCTCGCCGGCTGGCAAGTCTCCATGGCCCAAAGCAAGGCCTATCCGAGCTTTGAGGCGGCCTACCACGCGGTCAAGCTGAGCAGCTTTGCCAACCAGTATCCTGATTTCAGCGGCTTTATCGCCTACGAGACCGAGTTCGATGGTGCCGACGGCAGCTTGCTCGAGATCGCCGATGCCTACGAGGGAGTCGAGGTGTGGTGCAACGGGCAGTATGTGGGGATGCGCATCACCCCGCCGTTCATCTTTGACCTCGCCCCAGCCATCGTGCCGGGCCAGAACAAGCTGCGCATCGAGGTGGCCACCACCCTGGATCGCAAGGTGCGCAAGATCGGCGTGCAGAACCGCTTCTGGGTGGACCAGCCGGCCATCGAGCCGACGGGCATCGTGGGCGAGGTGCGGCTGTACGAGCAGGCCGAGTGAACCGAACGGCGTAACCGTGATGTAGAGGGACGCAACAGCTGGCGCAGTCTGCACTGCGCCAGCTGTCTTCTTCTCGCGCCGATCAGCCCACAGGGAACCCTATGCGCCGCTCATGTGGGGCTCTCGTCTTGCCCGGATCGGACGGTCACCAGGTAAAAGACCATGGATGCCGCCATCATCAGGGCCGCCATCCGGAAGAGCCACAGCGCGCCCACGGCGTCGTAGAGATATCCTCCGACAAAGCCCCCCAGGGTCATCGCCAGGGCGCCTACGGCTCCGTACAGCGCCCGCGCCGTAGCCTCCATGCCTGGCGGCGCCGCCCGCCCGGCATAGTAGACGCCCGCCACGTACATTGCCGCGAACTCTGGCCCGTGGAATAGCTGCAATGGCACCAGCAGCCCGGGCGTCGTCAGCCAGCCAAACCCGAGCAGCATGGCCAGGCTACCCCCCAGCGAGGCCAGCACCAGGGTGCGCGCTCCCCAACGGCGCAGCAGCGTCCCAGAGTAGAAGAAGGTGGGGATCTCCGACAAGCCTCCCACCGTGGCAAAGATGCCGATCAAAGCGCGGCCGGCACCCAGGGCATCCATGTGCAGGTTCATGAAGCCAGAAGCGGCGGAACGCCCCAACCCCGCCAGAAAGACCGTAACGAGAAACAGCGCCCACCACCGGTTGCGCGCCATGGTGCCCACCCCTCGCCAGAACGCCACGCGGCGGCCCATGCGCGCCGTTTCCAGCCGACTGCTCACCGGGATGGTCAGCGCCATCAACAGGAAAAAGCCGTAAAAGTGCCAGGATGCTCCGCGGGTCTCGGCCAGGTGCCCCACCAGGGGAGCCGCGAGTCCCCATCCCACCGCGCCCCACAACCGTTGCTGGCCAAAGGCGTCCCGCCGGTCGCCCGGCATGCCCAGCACGGCGCTATCCACCAGCGCGTCAATCGGGGCAGCAAAGAACGCCATGGCCAGGCCGGAAATGATCAGCGCCGTAAAGCTCTGCGCCTGCCAGATGCCGTAAACCGAGAGCAGGTAGAGCGCTAGGCTGGCCAGCAGCAAGGGCTTGTGTCGGCGGGAGACATCGGCCACGGCCGCCCAAAAGGGGCCGCCCAGCAGCCGCACCAGGGGCCTCAGGCCAATCAAAATGCCAATCTCTCTGCCGCTGAGGCCGACGCCCTGATAGTGCAGCGTGAGGAAAGGCATCAGGGCGGCCATGCCGCCATAATACAGCAGATAGAACGACTTGGGAATCAGGAGGCGCCGGTCTGGCTGGATCTTCACGCGCTGCTCCTGGCCCCTGCGGGTCGGCGCGTCACACTCCCGAGACCGTGGCGCCCAGGTGGGGACTGCGCCTCGATGTCACGTCGGTAGCGGCGCCTTAGCGGGAAGCGAACCCTGTCCGTCAAGCGACCCATCGCATCCTACTGAGGGCTCTGACTCACCATATCCACGGCTGTTTCCTCCCGACCGGCATGCGGCGAACGTCGCGCGATTGTACAGAGCCAGGATCCGACAGGCAAGTCGCAGCCATCGGCCAGCGATGGGCACTTCGCCTGGAGTCTGTGTTTACGCGAGGCAATTGTCACATAGTGGGGGCTTGGCGTCCCAGCCAAGTCAGTTGCGCTCGACGTCGTTCTGCTGTTCGCAGTCCTGGCTCGCGTTCAATGGTCGGGGACGATCACGAACTAACCTCAATCCTCACATAGTGTGCCTGGAAGGCCATCCGATACGTAGGTTGTCGCGCGTTCGAGTCGCGCACGGCTCATATCGCAACCGGTGGTGCAATTGGGCACTTTGATCACAAGCCCTTGTGGCTCGCGCCGCCGCAGCGTAAAGTGCTCAATCGCCACCACATAGCACAGACCGCGAGACCCGCGCTCACCCAAGGCGCGGGTTCTTTCATCTGACGAACGCCTCATTGAGCCGACGCATTCTTATGAGCCACGGCGGCCCTCATCCCGCCCCCATCGCATGATGTCTAGCACAACGCCACCGCTCGCCCCCTTAGGCAAAGGCCCCTCTTCTGCACGCACTAGGCGGCCTGTGCTACAATGGGGCAGATGCCATGGCGGAGGTTACGCGCTGACCAGGGAGATTCATGCGACAGTCCAAACGCTTTGAGGTTCTCGACCGGCGACCGATCAACCGCGAGGCCTTCGTCCATGCCTGGCCGGAGGTGGGTCTCACTGTAACTGACAGCCCCGCCGATCCGCGGCCCTCGCTCCTAGTAGAGAACGGCCGCGTGACGGCAATGGACGGCGTCCGCCGCAACGACATGGACGTGATCGACCGCTTCATCGCCGACCGCGCCCTGGATCTCGGGGTGGCAGCCGAGGCCATGTCCACGCCGTCCGAGGCTTTCGCCCGCATGCTGGTGGACATCAATGCTCCACGCGACCAGATAGCCCGCCTGGCGGGTGGCTGCACAGCCGCTAAGCTGGTCGACATTATGCGGCACCTCAACGTGCTCGAGATGATGATGGGCCTTGCCAAGATGCGGCTGCGCCGCACGCCCGCCAACCAGGCCCACGTCACCAACCGGAAGGAGAACCCCGCCCTGTTGGCCGCCGACGCCGCCGAGGCCGCCCTGCGGGGGTTTGCGGAAAACGAAACCACGGTGGGCGTCGCGCGCTACGCCCCACTGAACGCGATAGCTATTCTGGTCGGCTCACAGGTGGGACGGGGCGGCGTGCTCACCCAATGCGCGGTAGAAGAGGCTGTCAACCTGCGCTTGGGGTTCAAGGGGCTCACCAGCTACTCGGAAACGCTCTCTGTCTACGGCACCGAGGGGGCCTTTGTCGATGGCGATGATACCCCCTGGTCCAAGGCCCTTCTCGCCTCCGCCTATGCCTCGCGGGGCGTCAAGGTGCGCTTCACCTCCGGCACCGGCTCGGAAGCCCTCATGGGCCACTCCCAAGGGCACTCCATGCTGTACCTGGAGGCGCGCTGTCTGCTGGTCACGCGCGGGGCGGGCAGCCAGGGCGTACAGAATGGCTCGATCTCCTGCGTGGCCCTGCCCGAGTCCCTCCCCGGCGGCGTGCGGACCATCCTGGCGGAGAACGTGCTGGCGGCCATGCTGAACTTGGAGGTCGCTTCCGGCAACGACGCCCTGGCCAGCCACTCGGACATCCGCAAAACGGCCAAGCTGATGTGCCAGTTCATCCCCGGCACCGATTTCGTCCACTCGGGGTTCTCATCCATGCCGCGTTATGACAACCTCTTTGGGGGAGGTTGTTTTGACTCCAGCGAATACGACGACTACCTGGTCCTCCAGCGCGATATGCAAGTGGACGCGGGGCTACGACCCGTGCGCGAGGAAGAGGTGCTGGCCGTTCGAGAGCGCGCCGCGCGAGCCATTCAGGCGGCATACGCGGGCCTGGGATTCCCTGGCGTAACCGAGGAGGAAGTAGTTGCTGCAGTGATCGCCAACGACAGCCGTGACCTGCCCGATCGTGACGTGGTGGCCGACCTGGCTGCCGCCGACGCGTTCCTGCGCGACGATCGCGGGCTGGTGGACATCATCCGCGCGCTAGATGACGCCGGCTTCACCGAGACAGCCGAGCGGCTCCTTGAGCTAGGCCGCCAGCGCGCGGCCGGCGACTATCTCCAGCCTTCGGCCATCTTTGACCAGCAGTTCCGTGTGCTGAGCGCCATCAACGATCGCAACGACTATGGCGGACCAGGGACCGGCTATCGGCTAGAGGGAGAACGCTGGCGCGAGGTGCAAGACATCCCCCAAGCCCGCGATCCGTCGGCCTACCTGGAGGGGCAAGGCGATCATCCCGCAAGACGCTTGGTCGAGCTAGCTCCAGCCACCAGGGGCACTGTGGCCGAGGTGGTCATCGCGCTAGGCCCCGGCTATGGTCGCGCCCTCACCGAGACCATCGGCGGGATCCCCCACGAGGCGGTACTGGAACAGCTGATCGCGGGCATCGCCGAGGAGGGGGCGTGGGCGCGGCTCATCAAGGTGCACCACACAGCCGATTGCGCTTCCATCGGGCATGTCGGTGCGCAACTCAGCGGCTCGGGCATCGCCATTGGGCTGCAGTCGCGAGGCACCACAGTCATTCACCAAGCCGACCTGGCTCCTCTCAACAATCTCGAGCTGTTCCCCCAATCACCCAACCTCACGCTCGAATCCTACCGACAGATTGGGCGCAACGCAGCCCGGTACGCCAGAGGCAAGCCGGTGTGGCCCGTACCAGTCAATATCGACAACTGGGCGCGTTTACGCCTCATCGTCAAGACCATGCTGCTACATCGCCGGGAGACCGAGCAGGTCGATCCCGATCGCCCGCCCACAGAGCTTCACTTTGATTGGGAGCCGGAGCTATGATGATGCGCTACCCTCTGCGAGATGACCCACACAGCCAGGTGCGCACACGCACCGGGCGAACCCTAGACGAGATCACATTGGAGGCGGTGCGGAACGGCGAGGTCACTCTGGGGGATCTGTCCATTCATCCTGATACCCTGCGCGCCCAAGCCGAGATTGCGACGCAAGCCGGCTTTCCACACCTCGGCGCCAACCTGCGCCGCGCAGCAGAACTCGCCCAGATGCCCAACGAGAAGGTTCTGGAGGTCTACGAGGCGCTACGCCCGCGTCGCCTGCGTTACGAGGGTCTCCTGGCTCTGGCGGACGAGTTGGAGCACGAATACGGTGCGGTCGAGAACGCCCTTCTGATTCGTGAGGCGGCGGAGGCATACAGGGCCAGCCGACTTGCTTGATGATGCGCAGAGCTTTCCTCAACAAGGTTTGGTGCGATTGGCCCGGTTCGCCAAGACCTTGTGTGGCCAGCGCTGAAGCAGAGAGGTGCTGCCCCCCTCGGGCGTCCCAGGCCCACGACATGCCCAGCGTGAAGCTGCCGCTAGGTGACGACCACCACGGGTGCGGCTGTCGCGTACCATCTACACAGTCCAGGCCCTGAGTATGCCTCCAGGCCCAGGTCCTGCCAGGGTCAATACCACATTGCGGCAGCTCTAGTCAGTAGTGTCAGGCCTTCCCTCCTTGAGCTCGACCGAATGAGCCCCGACCCTCTATGTACAGCCCGCCTCCCCGAATGCTACCATGCCTCCGAGACGCTTTCACCAGCAAGGGAGGCAACCCATGACTGAACTCGCACTGCGACCCGCCCTCGTCCGCACCGGCCTGGACTCTGCTTTCGAGGGCTTTATGCTGTCGCGCGAGGCGATGCGCTGCACGCCCAAGACCCTCGAGCACTACCAGTACACGCTGGGCGGGTTCACGACCTACCTGGCCCAGCAGGGCGTCGCCGACGTGGCCGACATCACGCCCCACCACATCAGGGCCTACCTGGTGAGTCTGCAGCGCCGCGGCCTGAAGGACACCACCCAGCACATCCACGCCCGCGGCATCCGCGCCTGGCTCAACTGGCTGGTCGATGAGGGCGAGCTCGATGTCAGCCCCATGAAGCGGGTGTCCATGCCCCGCCTCGAGAAGCGCATCCCGCCGCCCTTCACCCCCAAGGACGTCCAGACCCTGCTGGCCGCCTGCGATCGACGCACCGAACTCGGTGCCCGCAACTACGCCATGATCCTGACGCTGCTCGATTCGGGCCTGCGAGCGGCCGAGTTCTGCGGCCTGCGGGTGGGCGATCTCGACATGCGCAGCGGACTGTGCACGGTCCTGGGCAAGGGCCAGAAGCAGCGCACGGTGCGGGTGGGCGCCAAGGCTCGCGGCGCCATCGTCAAGATGCTGGGCCTGCGCGGTGACGTGACCACCGAGGAGGCCCTCTGGGCCGGTCGGGGCGGCGAGCCGCTGGGCATCCACGGGTTGCAGACCATGCTGCACCGCCTCGGACGAGAGGTAGGGGTGATGCCCTGCGCACCGCACCGGCTGCGAAGGACGTTCGCCCTCTGGTGCCTGCGGGACGGCATGGACCTCCACAGCCTGCGCATGTTGATGGGGCACTCCACCCTCGACGTGCTGCAGAGGTATCTGGCCCTGGCCGGCGAGGACGTGGAACGAGCGCACAAGGCGCACTCGCCCGCGGACAAGCTCCTCGAGCTCGGCTGAGACCACAGAGACCCGCGAGAGGCCGTCGGGGCGAACCGACGGCCTCAGCACTTGCTACCCAGAGCCGCCAACCCTGCTGCCCATACCTTCTCTCCCGCGCCCATGGGCTATGTGGTGGTCGCGGGCGGGGGGGTCCGCCACGGCGGATTTGACGGATGGCTGGATGCTCCCAGATTTCGTCGCGATGGTGTCTCTGCTAGATTGATGGCGAGGCGGATGTCGCCCAGTGGGGAAGGAGGACGGGATGCCAGCCGGAGTGGTAGGACGGAGCGGAGTGGTCACGCTGCGGATGCGGGGCGCGTTGGTCGAGCGTCTGCGGGAACTGATGGAGGTGTCGGGATTGTCCAGCGGAGAAGTGATCCGTGGTCTGATCATGGACGCTGACCCGTCCAACTGGCAAGATCGGACGACGCGGATCAACGCCGATGCGCTCGTGCTGCCGCTGAGGGTGGCTGCGTCGGACAACGACGGTGACGAGTCGAGTTAAGAAGTGGGTGCCGCCGGGTCATTTGATGAGGCGACCGGCGGCACTCGATCGAAAGGCGCGGTGGATGACCGCTTGATGGCATTATTCAGCCACCGCGCCACCCAGTCAAGGAGGCGCGAGAATGAATGAGAAGACCATCGAAGTGCCGGATGTGGCGTGGACGGAATTGGAACATCTCTGCGCCTGTGCGGTGCAGCTGGCACAGGAACGGCATCGGGCTCCACGCATTCGCGTCCTGGCTGGGGTGCTGGGCGCGATGGGCGAGGCGATCGAAGCCTTAGCGGACATAGTCGGTGAGATGGAGCGCGAGGGCGACCTCGACCTGCGAGAGCGCGAAGGGCGCGCCCACCGCAGAGGAGAGTGACCTGTAGACTTAGTGCCACGCAACGAGCGTCGAGTCAAAATGCGACGGGACGTCGCCCCGACGAAGGCGACGTCCCTGGGGAACCAGACGGAAAGATGCTAAATGAATCGTACATATGATCTAGACCCGTTGTCAATCCCTGCCGAGCTCCGCGCCCTGGACCGGTGGCTTCCATGGATCCCCGACGCCAAGGGACCCTGGGACCCGCGAACGGGGCAGATGGCCAAGTGGAGTGACCGATCGATCTGGATGTCGTTCGACGACACACTCCAGTGCGTCATCGAGAAACGTGCGGCGGGGATCGGGATTGTCCTGTCGCCAGAGGACGGCTACGTCGGGGTCGACCTGGACGACTGCGTCGAGGACGGCCAGGTGGCTCCCTGGGCGCAGCAGGTCGTGGACCGGCTGAGCACCTACTGCGAACGCTCACCGTCAGGGCGGGGCATCCACCAGGTCTGCCGCGGCGAGGCCGGCGGGCGCAACATGGTCCTGTGGATCGACGGCGGCGGGAAGGTCGAGGTCTTCGGCGGCGCGCACTACCTGCGCATGACGGGCGATCGCGTTGACGGCACGCCGTCAACGATCGAGGAACGACAGGAGGCGCTGGACGAGATCCTGGCTGCTGGGAGGCCAGCAGACAGCGCCCCGAAAGAACAGGGAACCTTCACGGAGGAGGGATGGCGCATCCTTGAGGGCAACCGTGACGTTGCGATGGCCAGTGTATCGGGGAGCATGCGGCGTCGGGGCTGGCCCTGGGAGGCCATCTTGGAGGCGATACGACCGCTGAACGCCTGGTGCGTGCCGCCGCTCACCGAGGAGGACCTCGTCAGGATCGCCAGGTCGATCGAGCGATACGATCCCGAGGATGACGACTCTCCGAGTGCGGCCTGTCCGACTCTGGCGGCCTCCGCACGCCTAGACCCCGCGTTGGGCACGGACGCCTGCCCTTGGCTGGACGAATACATCGCCTGGAGCCGACGCTGGAGTCCACGTGCATATGATCCCTATCATGAGACCTGCGGGATCTTTGTGCTCGCCACGGTGGCTGCGCGCCGCGTCATGTCGCCGGTCGGCCTGGGCCTATACACGTCCATCTATTCGATGCTCGTCGGGCGGAGCACGGTCTCACCTAAGACCACGACTAAAGATCTGGCGATGCGTCTGCTTAGTGCCGCGGGTCTGACTGGACTGATAACGCCGGGTGACGTCACTCCAGAGAAGATGTTTGAGAATATGTCCGGCTACATCCACCCGGACGATGACGTGGCCATGTCCATCAAGATGACGAGGGAGAAGGCCACGCGCATCAACGCGCTGGGCGAGGTGATCGACGAGATGCGCTATGACTTCGTGCCTCAGCAGGGTTGGGTCCATGACGAGTTCGGTCGGATACTGCGCGCCCTGTCGAACGAGCGGCACTACCTGAGCAAATACCGCGACATGCTGCGAATGCTCTACGACTGCCCGCAGCGTCACGTAGTGGAGCGGGTGGGTCGCCGCAGGCAGGTCATCGACAGACCATACCTGTGCATCCTAGCTAACACGACGCCTACCGACATGCGTGGGATGGGAAGAGATCTATATTCACTGCTCACTGACGGATTCCTGGCACGGTTCGCCATGGCCTGCCCGCCGCCAGATCACCCGATCAGCGTGGCGAGATTCCCAGATGAACGGTTCCAGGTGCCAGACGGGCTGGTGCGTGGACTTCGAGCCTGGCATGAGAGCCTGCCGCAACCGAGCCATGAGATCGTGCAGCGCGAGGACAGCAAAGGCAAGTTGATCGGCGACCCCCACGTGGTGGTCCATCCTGTCGAGCCACGTGCCATAGCTGTCGGCAAGGATGTGACGGATCTCTTCTATAACTATGGTGACGCACTGATGCAGACTCTCGCGGGACGGTCGGTTCCGCTCGACGCCAGTATCGGTCGCATGGCCAACCGAGCCCTCCGCGTCGCCGCGCTGCTGGCCAGTTGCTCGGGCGCGACGGCGATCGAGCTACGCCACTGGGCCAGGGCACAGGAGATCAGCGAACGATGGCGTGAGGGCGCATACAACGTCCTGTCGCACGTCCGCCAATCCGATGTCGCGAGCCAACGTGAACTCGGGGAACGCCGCCAGGAACGCATCCTGAGGGCACACTATGCCGCGGACACGGTATTATCGATCTTCGAGGTCACCGGCACCTGGCGCGATGCCCGCGAGGACATCGTCGCCGCCTACGACATCCTGACTCAGACCGGCGAGCTGGTCGAGGTCGCGACCAACCGCACGGCGAAATACGGTCCGCCGCGACTAGCGAACCAGTGGGGGGGCGACATCGGGGCTGCCCTGCAGGACCGCGTCGTGGAAGCGCACCGTCAGCACGGCGGACGTGCGACTCGTCGCGAGATCACCCGCCACTGGCGGGGCGTCGAGGCAGATGCGCTCGACGGCGCCTACGAGGCAGCAGTCGAGGATGGTCGACTGGTCGCCACCGAGACGGGGAAGACCACGGAATACGAGGCCCCGCGTGGACCGCTGAACGACGGGAACTGTCTTCAGCAGTGAGGACAGGAATCTCGCGAATGTACAACTGCGAGATGGAGCCAGACACAGCGGTTTTGCGCCTGGTCCAGGCGTCTAGACGAGGAACTGTCTCCTGTCCTCAGTCACAACTCATATAAGCACAATATAAGAAGTTGATTGTATAAGTGAGGACAGGAGAGGCTGCTGTCCTCAGTCGACGCATCGCCGGGGGGCTTGTGGGGAGCTGATGGTTGATGGTTGAAGTGAGGACAGGAAGAAATGCATAACTGCTCTGCCACGCTGGTTGATGGAGGTTGCTGCGTGGTCCAGCCAATTCGACGCAAAGTGCCTGAGGACAGGTGAGGACAGTGAGGACAGGAACTGTCGGTGAGATCACCGCGGACGCGAGCCGTGCGGACGTCGCAGGTGGTGGGCGGACGGCGCTGGCAACTACGCACTTTATTCGTAGCACATTTGTGCGTCGGTGGTGGTATGTGCCGCCATCCGTGAAGACGCGCGGATAGTCGTGAAATGGCGCGGGTGGGGTCAGATAGGATGATGGTGGCTGCGAGAGACGTGTGAGAGGAGGTGGATCGTGAGTGAGCCTACTGGGGGCGGCGACTCGGGACGAGTCGTGCTGGAGAAATTGTAATGGTTCAGCGTCAAATGGAGAATCGCCCCCTCACACTAAGCGACATTCAGTATGGGCTGCTGCACTTGGAGCTGGGGCTGGCAACGCGCCATCTGCCTGGCCTGCCGTGCCGCGGCTAGCTTACGTCGGCGCTCGACCATGATCTCGCCGTCCAGCCCTTCTAGGCGATCTTG
>Ga0334887_1001820_pt1 | contig 26144 bp, 31 predicted proteins | sample GraSluR1_MG_10_FD_207217 | JGI IMG/M metagenome (GOLD analysis project Ga0334887, IMG submission 207217) | Sludge microbial communities from methane-producing bioreactor in Wageningen University, Netherlands - Granular Sludge_18_07-R1 | ecosystem: Engineered > Bioreactor > Anaerobic >...
TCAACTAATTTTTGTACATCATATTTGAGTTCTTCTATTGTTTCTTCGTTAATTATTATATAATCTGCCACTTCTACACAATCTTGTATTGATTGTTTATTGGGGTCTGTATTTTTTCTTTCTAAATTTTCAATTCTAATAAATTCTTCAAAATTTGAAGCATCTTTTTCTCCCCTATTTCTACCTATGAGCCTTTGGTATCTTATTTTTTCATCAGCTTCAACATGCAAAACTCTAAAATTGGAAAAGCGCTCGCGCAAAAGTTTTATTGTTGTTGGATGTCGTATAGATGTTATAACAAAATCTTGTTTTTGATTTTTAATGTCTTGTTTTATTGTTTCAGTTATTCTATCTGCCAATACTTCTATTCCAAATTCTTCTCTCAATTCCACTCCTTTTTTTATCAAGTTTTCCCTAGTTAGTTCTTTACCTTCTTTTTTAAGTTCATCCCTAATTATATTGGAGAGCGAATAATGTGTGAAACCCATCTTCTCTAATATTTCGGCAGCAGTGTCTTTTCCAGATAAATTATATCCTACAATTCCAATAATCATGATATTCACCTTTTGATAAATTTTCTGGCTCAGCAGTTACTCCGGTCATCACACTATCAGACTGGGATGGTTTCATCATAGCCGTATTTATTATTCATGATAGCGTATAAAAATGTTTCAGTTGTTCCAATGTTTTCAACATTTCTTCTCGTCTTTCATCTTCGCCGAGTCTTATTGTTTGATTTTGAATGATTTTTACAAAAAATTCAAGAGAAAGCGTATCTGCATTCTTAAAGTTTTTCAAATAATTCAAATCCTTAGCCAAATTTTCCTTTGTGTATGTTGCGTGATCAATTCCATCAACCACATTATGCAAATGGAAATGTTTTATTTTATCAATTATATTGGGATTCAAAAAATCTTTTTCTTGTTTATTTCTTCTCAAGTGGCCTATATCAAGAGTTATTCCATCTAAATAACATTCTTCCACTATTTTATTAAGATTTTCTGCAGATGAAATGATTGGATTGGAAGTATTCTCCAAATAAAGTTCCATACCCTCATTTCTGCAATAATCGTTCAATTTTATTATTCCATCGATATTTTTTTCAAGAAGAGTTTTGATATTCATATCATGATATGTTGGATGTATTGTTATTTTTTCAGCCCCAAGTTTTTGCAGTTTTACCAGTTCCCGATAAACATCTGATGTTAAATTGGTCATATCATGATTAAACATTAAATGGCCCATAACTGGAAAATCTATCGGGGGGCTTGTTTGGTCGCCTAATGTTATTTCAACAAAATCAAAATTTTTATTTTTTGCAAAATCTACCATATCTTGGAAGTTTTCCGTTACCCACACAACAAATCCCAACCTCATATTCCAAATTCGTAGCGAAAATTAATAAACCTTGTCTATTTAACAAAGAATATGGATAAAAAACAAGAATGGTCAGGTATACTTGGATTTTTGATAGCTGCTATTGGTTCAGCAGTAGGTTTGGGAAACTATTGGAGGATGCCTTATCTCGCTTCACAATATGGGTACATTCCTTTTTTCATAGCATTCATAGTATGTGTTATGTTTGTGGGTTTGCCGATAATGTTTGTTGAGCTTACGGCAGGCAGAATATTCAAAAAATCTTTTATTGAAACATACAAAAAATTGAAATTTCCTTGGCCGGGCTATATATCTTTTATCTTAATGGTGATTTTGTGTAGCTATTATATGGTTATTGCAGGATGGATTTTTATGTATGTGGTAACTTATCCTTTTATTGTTTATAATTTCAGTGATCTAATAACACACAATATCGCACCTGTAGGCTATATTTTTGTACTTTTATTATCGGCAATACCTATTTATTTTGGAGTTCAAAAAGGGATAGAATCATTTTCAAAAATAATAATGGCCCTGTTAGTCATTCTTACAATATTGATTCTTGCCATTGCATTATCAGAAAATCCCATACCTCCTATAACTCTCGAACTGCCAACAAATTTGGAAATTTGGATAATGGCCCTTTCGCAATCATTTTTCTCACTTTCAGTAGGATTTGGTATTTTATTTACCTATTCAACGTATATAAAACAAAAAACTTCAATAATGAAAGATTCGATTGTAATTGGATTTTTTGATGTTTTAATTGGTTTAGCAGCATCATTTTTAGTGTTTGTGTTGTTAGGGGGAGTCGTAAGTACTGAAGGCCCGACTTTAGTTTTTGATGTTTTATCAGGAGTTTTTAAAATAGCTGCGATAGGCTGGTTGTTTTATTTGTGTTTGTTAATCGCTGCGATTACATCTGTCATATCTTTGTTGGAATTCATAGTTTCAAATCTCCAAAATTATGGATTCAACAGGAAAAAGGCATTGTTTCTTACAGTTGTTTCATTTCTTTTCCTATCCCTCCCATCTGCTTTAAGCTATTCCTCGCTCAATCTTAGTTTTATGAATATTCCTGTTTTGGATATTTTAGATAGATATGTTATAGGTGCAACTTCATGGGTAGGTATTTTCTTTATTGCTTTCTTGCTTCAGCATATCAAAGAGGAGGATTTTGTAAAACATTTGGATGCGGGCAGATTGGGAAAACCACTTTATATATGGTGTAAATACATTCTTTTGATATTTGGTGTTGTAATGGCAGTGGTAAGCACTAAATTCCTTATAGGGTGGTAAAATTATGTTTCCAGTAGCCGAAATCAAAAAACAACCAGAAGATTTTATAGTGGAAGAAATAACGCCCGACGGCAAAGTTTTAGAATTGGACACTCCTTTTTCAATTCCTGATGAAGAAGGCAAATTTTTACATTTTGCGATGCAGAAAAAGGATTGGGACACCAATTCTGCAATCAGAAGAATTTCCAGAGCTTTAAGAACATCACACAAAAGATTTAATACTGCGGGCACAAAGGATAAATTTGCTGTAACCACACAAAGAGTTTCTTTTTTTGCAGGAAACAAAGAAAAAGTTTTGAATTTAAAATTGCAAGACATAAAAATCCTTGGTGCATGGATAGCAAAAGACAAACTAAAATTGGGAGAATTGGGAGGCAATAGATTCCGGATAAAGATTTATGGCGATGAAAAACCTGATCTTCTACCTTATTTTTTCAATTTTTTTGGTCCTCAAAGATTTGGGGCCACAAGAGCAAACACACATTTAATTGGAAAGTATATGATTATGAAGGAATATGAAACTGCAGTAAAAGAATATCTTTTAAATTATGAGGGGGAGCGTTCTGAAATTTCAGTATCTGCAAGGAAAAAATTAGCAGAGGATTTAGATTATAAAAAAGCCTTTGAATATTTTCCCAAACATTTGAAATTTGAGAGAATACTTTTATCACATTTGGCAACACATTCAAATGATTATATAGGTGCATTAAGAAAACTTCCAAGGACAACAGTTTTGATGTTTATACACGCTTATCAGTCATATTTATTCAATATTGAATTATCTGAACGAATATCTAAAAAAATATTTGACAAAATGGAAAATGAATACTTTTGCGGCGCTGATGAGCTTGGATTTCCAGATATATGTCTAAAACAAGATAAGGGGTATTTAGCATTAAATATAATTGGTTATGAAACCACAATAAATGAATTAGAAAAAGAAATACTTGAAAGAGAAGGAATAGATTCATCAATGTTTAAACTACATTCAATGCCTGAACTAAGTTCCAAAGGGAGTTTCAGAACTTTTTTCAATTTTGCTAAATATCCAAAATGGGGTGGGGAGTATACAGTTTTTTCTCTATCTTCGGGGGCGTATGCATCAACATACTTGCTCCACCATTTTAATTTGATTCAACAAGATCTACCTGGGTTTTTACCTCAACATGTGCATAAAAACAAAGAGCTTCTCGTTTCTTTATTCGATTAAGGTATTCAGTTTGCAATTCTTTAAATTCTAATTCTTCATCTTCGTTGTTTTCATTTATCTGACTTTTTGCAGTGAAATATTGTATTCTATTCATAGTTTTTTCAATCTGTAATTCATTTTCATCAAATTCATCTGCTTTATTGGGTTCGATCCATACTTTTTCATTATTAACCCATTTGCAAACTAAATCAGTTTTATCTTTTTTTATTATAATGTTGTTGCCATCATTTTTTAACATATACCCAAGTCTTTCAATTATCGGAGTTAATTTATTTTTAACATCTTCAGACAATTCAAGATTCGCTTCTTCTTTCATGCCTTCAACAACTTCAGTCAATTCATTGGAACTTAGGGGTGGCATCATCGTATTGATTATTGTCAATGCTGCAAGTTCTTCTTTGTACTCAAAATTCTTCTTCGCCAGTTTTCCCCTTTTTCTGAGTTTCTCGTACAGTTCTCCTTCTTTTGAAGATGCAACTTTCATAACTTCTTGAACAGAATATGTCTCTATTTCTCTATTTAATTCTTCAAGTTCTTTTTTATTTAAAGTAAGTGGTTTAAGTCCTGCCAATTTCATTTTTTCTTCTAAAGGTGCTACAGAATCATCAATATTTTGAATTGTTGTATTAATGGCGGCAATATGAGAATCTGTTGCTGAAGCACCATTAACTACGAGATGATTTCTTTTGAATTCAAGCTCGTTTTTTCTTCTACTCAAGATTATATAATCCAGTACATCTTTGGATGATATTACTATTTTCATGGTTTATTCACCTCATTTTATTTACGAGGCATCAGGGGAGGTGAGGGGGAAACCCCTCACAATTTCTGATCTGATTTCTTTATAATTTTCTGGTCGCCCCGCCATCTTTTGCGAGCATGAAATACACTTTTCTACCAGCCTGTTTTTTTGTTAATAAACTGATATTGCACAGTCTATTCAACCTAGCTGATGCAGCGTTTGTTCCTTTATAGTTGAATTCTTTTTTCACATCTTTTGCAGTTACCTTTCCATTTTGTGATATGAAATCAACAATGTTTTGGTCAATTTCTGGAAGAATCAATTCTTCATCCACAATTTCTTTTTCAAGACCATGTTTTTGAATCACATTTTCCAGTTTTTCTAATCTTGCCATAAGGTTTTTGAGTATTCTATTGGTATTTTCCCTTTCTTCTACTAATTGTGCGACCATAAGGCCCAACACAACAGGATCGTTAAGTTTTTCAATAACTTCACTATGCTTTTCAACTATGGCATGAACGAAAGTTTCTTGTTCTTTTCCGATAGGTTTATATTTTTTTTCCATGTTACTACCTCATAGAGTTTTTTTGAACTCCATTGGTTTTTTGCTCACAACAATGTTGTGACCATATTGCGACAAAGTCACAGTATTGTCATGACATAATCATGACATGTTTATAAAGCTTTTGTTTATCAGAGGTTAAAACATATTATTTTTCAACACACAAAAATTCATGATTTATAATTTTAACACTAAAAAATGTTTTTTTGTACCCCAAATGTTTTTATTCTTTTCTTGTGTAGGTCATATAGTGGTGGGCTGCGGTATGAGAAATAATATATTTTTTAAAAAAATGCTTCAAGAATTATATATAGGTTATAAATCCAAAAATTTCAAGAGAATAAAAGCTGTTGAACATAAATGTGCAAACGAATTGGTTTTAGCTTTTGATAGAGATTTGTTTAATACTTGTTTATTATGTTTCATGGTCGGAAAATTAATATCTAAAAAACGTTTCGAAAAACACCCCTATTTATTGAAATTTGATAGATTGATAAATGATTTAAAATATCATATGAATTCAGATGATTATATAGGGATGAGAAAAATTGTAAGCAAAATGATAACATTGATTGATTCATTAGATTCATCAGATAAAAAATTTATCAACAAGTTGGCATACAATGGAAAGATAAAAATAGCTTCAAAACTATATGCGCAAGGGATTTCTCTTAGCAGATCTTCCAAAGTGACAGGTGCAGACGAATATGAGATTCTAAATTACATTGGAAAAACGATGATGGCAGACAGAATTGAAACATACATGCCCATTTCAAAGAGGCTTGAGAAACTTGAAAAAGTTTTTCTAGGGTGATGTCATGGAATCTGTTGTTTGTGATGCCAGCTCTTTGATTTCTCTTTCAAGTTCTTGTTATTTGAACGTTTTAAAACTATTCAAACAAAAAATTCAGTTTATAATACCCAAAGCAGTGGAATATGAGTGTATAATAAAACCTCGTTCAATCAAACAATTTTCATTAAATTCATTTAAATTAAGTCATCTTGTTAAACTTGGCATTATAACCATAACCGAAGAAGATCAGAGTTTTTTAAAGGATATTATGGATACTGGAAACAATATATATTACAAACAAGGCAAACCCATTCATTTAATTGATAAAGGCGAATGCGGAATGATCGCTTATTGTATTGATAGAAAAGTAAATTATATGTTGATTGATGAAAGAACAACAAGAGCTTTGATTGAGGCACCGCATGTTTTGAAAAAACACTTTGAAAAAGAATTCAATGTCCATATAACTACTAATATTGAAAATCTTGAGAAATTCAGAGAAATGACAAAAAACATAAATGTTTTAAGGAGTAGCGAACTCTTGATTCTTGCATATAAAAAGGGGTATTTCGATGATTATGAAAATCCTAAAAAAATGTTGGAATCTTCATTGAATTATTTGAAATATTCTGGATGTGCATTAAGTTTTGAAGAAATAGACCAATTCATAAAAACTTTGAAATAATTTTTATTATCCTGATTTCCGTTGTCTTTTTATACATTTCGTGATATACATACATACTATGGGGAGAAATGTTGATATATTACACAAACCTATTCCAGATGATGGTTTAAAAAAAATAGATATGCACCTACATTCGCATTATTCCTCTGATTCTTGTATGTCTTATGATGAAATACTCGAAATGGCATCATATTTTGGAATAAAACAATTGAGTTTTACTGATCATGATATTTTGCCAAAAATAAACCAAATTAATAATCTAAAAATAAATAATGGACTTGTTGTAGTTATGGGGACAGAAATCTCTGCATGGATCTATGAAACTGATACAAGTTGTCATATATTGGCATACGATTTCGACCCAACAGAAACAAATTTTTCAAATATGATGAATACTTTAGAGGATATAAGGTTTCAAACAATTCAACTCATCATACCCAACATAGAAACAACAATGAATATTAATTTCCCCTATGGCAAGTTTGATTTGGAAGAACTAGTACGAAACAATTCTACTTATGAAACATTATTCAAAATAGCTTATGAATTTACAGTACATAATTTGAGGGATTTGTGGTTTGGTGGTGAAAGTTTAAGTCATATTCAAGCAATGATTAGGGATAGATATTCTCGAATGATTACTGCAACATCTAGATTGGAGGCAAGAAAAGTTGTTTCAAATATTTTGGGGGCAGGAGGCATTCCTGTTTTGGCACATCCAAAAAATATGGGTAAAGCAGAATTTGATGCTTTTGAGGATATGGGAGGTAAAGGAATAGAATTATTCCATAGGATGTTGACCCAAACAGAAAATGAAGAGCTTCTTCTCCAATGCCGAAATAGAAAATGGGGATATACTAAAGGTTCAGATTTTCATGGACATTATTTTGCTGTTTTTGATAACGAAGAACGTCTAACAAAAAAGGAAGAAAAAGAACTCCAAAATTTTTTTGGAAAAGATATGAATCAAATTGATAATCCCAGAGAAATAAATGAATTGAGATCAAAGGCAAAGAATTTTTTAATGTATCTTAGGGTTCTTGAAAGACAGAATAGGATGATAAGTGCTGGCAAAAAATTCACAAAAGAATGGAGAAATGGGGGCAATGGTCATAATAATCACCGCCCCTCATCCAAAAACAGTTTCAAATTTCGTCATTAAACTATTTTAAATTTGTATCCATACTGTATCAAACCTTCTTCCCCATCTTCCCTCATTTTTCTAAATATAAATTCAACATTTGAACCTATTTTAATTTTCTCACTGTCTGTTTCAACTAATTGGCCCAATATTGATGGACCTTCGGAAAGGTTTATTATTGCTAAATAATATGGGACCTCTAACTCTAAACCCGTTGGTGCAGTGTATACTTTAGTATAAGTTTCAATTTTTCCTTTTCCACAAAATATCTTTGTTTTCAATTTTCCTTGCCTTCTACATTTAACACACACCACCCTTGGTGGAAAATATGCTGTTCCACAATTTTCACAATAATTTCCTTCTAATCTATACCTTTGGGGTATATTCCTCCAAATTGATGCAATTCCTTCTACCATATTTATCACCTAATTTACTCTTTTCATTATATGTACAATTGCTGTAGCTCCAGAACCGCCGACATTATGTGTCAAACCAATTTCTGCATTGTCAACTTGTCTTCCCTTTCCTTCTCCCCTTAATTGCCATGTTGCTTCAACTGCTTGTTTAACGCCAGTTGCTCCGACAGGATGTCCACAGGCTTTCAAACCCCCAGATGTATTAATAGATATCTTGCTGTTGAGTGCTGTTTCTCCTTCTTGTGTTGCAGGTCCGCCTTTTCCTTTTGGGAAAAAACCTAAATCTTCAACTGCCAACAATTCTGCTATAGTAAAACAATCATGAACTTCTGCAAAGTTAATTTCTTTTGGAGTTACACCTGCTTGTCTGTATGCTTTTTCTGCTGCAACTTTTGTCGCATTCAATTCGATAAGAGAAGCCCTATCATGCAATGGCAGCGTATCGCTTGCCATACCCACTCCTGATATTTCAATTGGCGTGTCCGAGTATTTTCTTGCTATATCTGATGATGCCAGAACTAATGCAGCAGCCCCATCTGTGATTGGCGAGCAATCTAAAATTTTTAAAGGTTCTGCAATTGGTTTAGATTTCATAACTTGTTCTAAGGTTATTTTATTTTGATATTGTGCGTATTCATTTTTTGAGCCGTTTTCATGATTTTTAACGGCAACTTGGGCCATTTGTTCTTCTGTTGTTCCAAATTCTGCCATATGTTTTTTTGCCAGCAATGCATATACTGCTGGAAAAGTTGCTCCTGAGAAATATTCCCATTCAACATCTCCTGCCCCTGCCAATGCAATTGTTGCATCTCCTGTGCTAACATCAGTCATTTTTTCTACACCGCCCACAACTACAACATCATGATATCCAGATGCGATTGCCATATATGCTTCTCTTAAGGCCATTCCTCCAGAAGCACAGGCAGCTTCAACTCTGATTGAAGGCAGAGGATTCAATCCCATTGCATCTGCCAACAAAGCACCAACATGTTCTTGTCCTACTAACCTACCTGCAGCCATAGTTCCACCATAAACTGCTTCAATTTCGTTGCCAGATAAGTTTGAATCCACCAATGCTTTAATACCTGCTTCAACAACCAATTCTTTCAATGATTTATCCCAACGTTCGCCAAATTTTGTCATTCCTGCCCCGATAATCGATACTTTCTTCATATTATCACCTACATTTTTAATTTTCTTCTGTGTTTTACATATTCCCCGTAGGATATGTATTTTTTATTGTCAACAAAAGTTTGTACTTTTGCACCTTTTTCTCTTATATCTTCAATTTTATCTGTAACTTTGATATCAAATGCGTCAGAACCAGCCCCGGACCCGAACGAAGCAACCAAAATTCTTGATCCCGGTGATGCTTTATCCAAAACATTTGCCAAACCAACCATTGTTGCCCCAGAATATGTGTTTCCGATAAGAGGAGTCATCAATCCCGGAAGAACTTTCTCTTTTGGGATTCCCATATCTTTTGCCAATTTTATCGGAAATTTAGCATTTGGTTGATGAAAAACAAAAAAATCATAATCTTCAACAGTTGTATTCATCCTTTCCATCATTCCTTTTGCACCAGAGCTAACGTGTTTGAAATAAGCAGGTTCTCCTGTGAATCTGCCACCATGAGAAGGATAATCTTTTCCAGGCCTTCTCCAAAAATCGGGGGTATCTGTTGTAAATGAATATGTTCCATTTATCTCTGCAACTATGTTTTTGTTTCCGATTATAAAGGCACCTGCTCCTGCTCCTGCAGAATATTCTAACGCATCGCCAGGTCTCCCTTGGGACGTGTCAGTTCCTACTGCCAAAGCATATTTTGCCATGTTCGAATTAACCAACGCCATACCAATTTGTATTGCAACCGTTCCTGCTTTACATGCAAATTCTAAATCTGCAGCAGTCATGTGTGGTGTTGCTCCAAGTGCTTCGGCAACAATTGTGGCCGTGGGTTTTACAGCATAGGGGTGAGATTCAGAACCCACAAAAACTGCATCAATATCTTGAGGATCTATATCGCCTCTTTTAACTGCTATTTTTGCTGCTTCAACAGCTAGTGTTGCAGCATCTTCATCCATATCAGGTACACTTTTTTCCAATATCCCCAAACCTTGAGTTATTCTTTCAGCATCTTCTCCCCATACTTTGGCAATATCTTCTGTTTTGATTCTATATTTAGGAACATACGCCCCATATCCTACAATTCCAACTGTCATCTAAACACCTCATAATTTGTGCAACGCATCCTTAATCTCATCAACTTTAAGATTGGTGATAAGAACAGGTATCATTTCTTTTTCTGCAATTTTTAATGCAAGAACATCAACTTCTTTTATTCCGTGAAGAATAACAATACTGGGTTTCAATGCCGAAACTCTAATGACTACCATTGGGCTTCGGCCACTAGAAACTTCAGTGAATATAAAGGCTCTTTCACTCATGGCCCCATATAATCGAGGGTATTGCGAATAAGGTAAATCCAATATAACTTTTAATGAATTAATTAATGTATAACCATATACTTTTTTAGTATCCAATAAATCCTCATTTATAATTACCTTTGCTTCCAAAAGTTTAACCAATTCTTTTCCTGTAAAACTAGTGGCAAATTCATGAACCTCAAAAAATTCTTGTTCATTTATAAATTCTTGAGTTAGTTGTGTTGTTATTTTTCCCCCTTTTGCTAAATCAATATCAATTATTGCGTTTATAAATCGTTTAATTATGTTTATTCCAGGAGATGCTCTCCTATCAGATTCATAGTCACTAACTGTTGAGGGAGATACATCCAAATAATCTGCAAGTTCTGTTTGAGTTATATTGAAGATTTCTCTCCATTTTCTCATTGTAGCCCCTGATTTTACAGATAAAACTACTTCTCCCGCAATTTCTTTTTTTAATTTTTCGATTGTGCTTTCAGTATTTGATTTGGGATATCCCGTATCCATTTTAAATCACCGTAATTCTTACAAATAAGTAGTTGAATACCTTTTTAAATCTAACGAAAGACTTTACGACACTTAACGAACTTTAAACTTTATAAACCCTTTTTTGAAGTGTTTTTCCCTTTACAATCAAATCTGTCTGTAAACCACCTTCTGCGGGCGAGTAGATTACTTGGGGACCTATTCTGAATGTATTTCTCAAATCCTGAGGGGAAGGTCCAACATAGTTTTCTCTGTGGACAATTTTTTGGCTATTGGGATGATGGTGAAACCAAGCAAAAAATCTTTTGTTTGAATCTTCCAGAAATAAAGATCTATCTTCAAAAATAGTTACGTCATTTGCATAGGATATTTTGAAAACTCCTCTCAAATATCTTTCCAATTCCTGTGTAAGTATGCCTAAATGTAGTTTTTCCATATCCATTATAACTTTTTCATACATTTTTCCAACTTTGTTTGGGGCAAACATTTTTTTTGCTTTTTCAATTTCAAGTTTAACTCTTTCAAAAACAATATCATAATCTTCTTCTGTCATTTGCCCTTCTTTAACTCTTTTTATTATTCTATCCAAAATTCTAACAGATTCATTTTCTTTGAATTGTATTTCAAAATTTCCATTTTCCCAGAATATAAGGCCTCCTTTTTCTTCATCACAACCATCAAATTGTTTATAAAGAAAAGGTGCTTGCTTTTCCACAAATTCAAAAAACTCTTCGGCCCTTTCTTCTGCCAATTTACTTGAAACAAATATTTTGGAGGTGTGTTCAAGATGTTTCCCCATATTTTCAACATTTTTTTCAAATGCAACGTAACTTAGCTCTATTACTACTTGTAAGGATTTTGGAAGTTTTAATTCACCAATTCTTTGTCTGCACCTATCAAGGTTCCCTCGATATTTTTTCTCAACATTCTCCCAATCCAAACTTAATTCATATAATATATAAAGCAAATTTTCAGATGGGCGTTCTGCGTATTCAGCTAAATCCATACATGCTATCATAAGATCATAGGGTAATTCAGGGTTAATATCTTTTTTAAGTTCAGGGTACCTCTTAAGTAACAAGTCAAATTCCATCATCCCGAGTGCTATTTCTTCTCCGTTCATATTTATCTACTCCTTTTTTGAACTTTTTTCAAGCAACCAAGTAAATGAATTCAATGCGTATGCTGTGACATATAAAAGTGATGCAGGGACTGTGATCAGGCTTGATAATATACTTGGCGGGAGATTATTTAATATACTTTTTGTGAAAGAATATGCTCCAACCCCTCCAGCAACTGCAATGCCTATGCCCAAAATTAAAGCACTCGGAATTCCATAGCTTCTTATATTTTCAATTTTTTTCGTAAAACTGTCAGGTCCACCAAACTTTTCTTTAACATTTTGAAGGATTTCCTTTAATTTTTTCCTTGCTTGTAAACTATCAATTAAATCCCGAATTCCTCTTGCGATAGTGCCACTCACCAGCACAATTCCTAAAACCGGATTAAGCACTATTCCAATCCCTGTATAAAATGGGGTAAAGACGTTTTCAGCAATTTTCCATACTTTTGGTTTTTTAGGTTTAATACTTCTTTCCATTAAGTGAGAAGTAACATTTTTCCAGAGTTTATCGCGTGTAGACCATGTGTATCTATTTTTCATTCTAAACATTGCTTCAGCTATTTTTAAATGTGCTTTTTCACCATATCTTTTTTGATACCATTCCCAATGATGATCAGTTATTTTGTCTATGGCATCCCTTGCTTCTACAAAATGTTCGTAGCATTCTTTATGTTTTCTAAAGGGCAGGGGTATAAATGGATAACCTTTGATTCCTTTTTTGAAATCCGTAGTACCTAAAACAGTTCTTCTATGGTCTCGCCACTTTCTTCGTTTTATTGTAGAAATAATTGATTCTTCACCATCTATGAAAAACTTATCCATAGCTTCTTCAGCTTTCAAAACCATCCCTTTATGGTTCATTTTTGGTTTAACAACAGTTTTCATCTTCATTTCACCTCATTAGTTTTATTTTTCCAAAATTCATTTGACAATTTTGCATTTGCAAATATTCTAATCATTTTTTGAATTTCAACTTCAAAGTTTTCAACAGTTATTGGAACCTGGAATTCTTTTCCAAATCTGCAAGGCATAATATGATAATCAGGAGATAAAATCGGACTGTATAAACCTTCTTGACAAGGAAAACAATTGCATTGTCCACAGATTTCATATGAATATCTTGTTCCATATTTAGAATCTTTAATAATTACGGTTATGTCTCCCAAATTATAATTGTTCATTGGCATTCCATATGTTAATGTGTATCTGTCTTGTTCAATTGAAACTATTTGATCTTTAAACATTTCATAAACCGTTGTCATATCTACATAATATTGTTCCCAATACTTGTTTTTTTCTTTTTCAGAGTACAGGTCTAAAAATTTCAAATCAATTTTCCTTGCTCTACAAAAATCAATCAGCAAAGGAACTTGATTTATGTTTCTTTTTGTAACAACACAATTTATTCTTTCTATCAATCCATTTTCCACTGCCAAATCAATGCCTTCTATTACATCATCAAACTTATATGTTCTACAAATGCCATTGAATTCATCTTTTTCTAAAGTGTCTAAACTAACTCTAATTTTCAAACCTTTTAATTTTTTCAAAACTTCAATTCTTTCTTTTATTAGAGAGCCATTTGTATCTATATAAATTTCAATATTCTTTCCCTCACAGTGAGTCAAAATTTCTTCTAAGTTGTCCATTAACAAGGGTTCTCCGCCAGTAAGTCTTATTTTTTCAATCCCTAATTTTTCCAATATATCAATCATTTGCTTTAGATCTTCTGTATTAAATTCTCTGTGGGGGCTGCTATTGTATGCTTCTCCTTTATTTGGACAATATTCACAAGCAAAATTACATTTATTATTCACCGCAATAGTTACATAAGGCAAAGGTAATTCTGAGGATATATTATTTTTTTTGGGTATCTTTGGAACTATTAATTTTTGCGGGTGAATCATACAAATTTATTATGCCACATTGTATTTATAAATGTTTGTATAAGTGTTTTAATGTGTTTAATCTATTCCACAATATTCTCTGTACTGGCAGTTTTTGCATCTTTCCCCTGGACATTTTTCAAAACTACACTCAATTTTCTCAATAGTCGAAGGTTCAGCAGTTTTGACCCATGTATCGACCTTATCAAGTTTATCAAGTCGTTTCCTGATTTCATTACGAGTTTGAATAACAAGGTTTGCAGCATCTTTTTTCATTTCAGGAGTAATATCTAAAATCTTAACATCACCATCTGTTAAATAAACAATCGCGCCTTTATCAATAGGATTACCCCATCTTTTCTGCACTAAAACACTATATAGTGCAAGCTCAAATTCAGACCAGGGCCATTTTTTTGACCATTTATATTCGACAACATACAACTCGTTTTGAATTCTGTCTATTCTGTCAATTATAGCCCTAAGTTTTGTTGACTGATCGCTTATGGCAAGTTCTCTAAACAGTGGTCTTTTAAGCGTAAATTTTTCCATTATCTCTGGAAAATTATCAAACTGCGTTTTAAATCTTTCATAATCTTGATGTGTTTTCAAGCATTCATATATTTCGTGTTTTGAATCAAATGCATCCTTATCAAGTTTAGAATAAAGAAAATCAAGTGCTTCGTGAACTGCCTTCCCGTTTTCCAAAGCCTCAACAGGTTTGGGTTTAATTCGTTTTATTTTATTTAGATACCACGCATAAGGGCACTCGCTAAATTGTATAACTTGGGATTTACTCAACCATCCTGACCAATACATAACACTAATTATATTTGAAAATATTTATAAAACCAAGGAGACCATATTTCCTGTTAAAGTTTTGTTATAATGGCTCACTAACAAATATTCTTTCTTCCAAACCATTAGATTTTTATACATATATGATTACAAATTATAACATGACACTCAAATCTACAACCCCTAAAAAAATCACATTTTCCGATACATGTTTAAGTTTAACTAAACCAAACCAAACTTTTATCACTATGAAGGATTTTTTCGATATGCATAATTTACCAAGTATTGAGGATATCCCTAAAATTCCAAATATAAAAATGTCTTTTGATAATGCTTGTCGCATACAAGAAATATTAAAACTTATTGACCAAGTTGAAGAATTGGAACAGCATTCTCATCTTATTATACCAGTCATTATCCAAACAAATACTTATTTATCTGATGAAAGAATATCTTCTGAGGAGTTCGATCAAATTATCAAAATAATATCAAAACTTAAACATGATAGGTATGATTCATTTTGTTCGTTTTTTTCAATTTACAACTCCAAAACCAAACTATCATTTGATAATCTTCAAAAGGTTTCTGAAATAGTTGATATTTTTGATTCTGATTCTCAAGCAGACATTATGCGTTATATTGTTTCTATTTACAATAATGAAAATTTTGATCCAGCACGTGTACCAAGCATAATCAATTCTCTACTTGTACATTTTTCCGGAACAAATCTGTATTTTGATCAAGAAATTCCCCTGCCCGGTTATATCTTCTTTGATAACTACTGCCCTTCCACCCCAATCCTTTTCCATAAAGCTATTCAAAGACGTACACTTTTCAAAAGATTTATCAAAGTTAATGGAAAAAAATATGATATATACATAAAAGGTGCTTTCGGAATAAATACAGGTTCTACATTGGGATACTGTCCTGAAATCAGCAGACTTTATGGCATTCGGATCTTAAACAATAACGTTTGTAACTATAGGTGGAAACGAAATGCACAAGAAAATTTTGAAAAGTGGGGAGTTTCCGCTACTCTAGAAAATTCATTCTACAAAGCAAAACTATAAGTTTGATAATTATAAAGATAAATAGGAGGAGGTACACCGCAAAGCGGCTCCTCCTCACCTCCCATGATGCGTAGTAAACGCTAAATTAGGCATCGCAGATAATGTTTTTAAATCTTTATCTCCGTTTTTTGATTGTATCTCATAGAATTTTCCAACAGTATCTGCATACCAAACCATATATTTTCACTTCTATTAACTTAATTACTGTTTTATCTCTATTTCCAGTGTTTTTTCTACCGTTGCATCATCGCCTTTGGAGACACTACATTTAATTTCATGGGTCCCTTGTTTTATGCCTCCACAAACATTACATCTTGGGAGAGTATAAGAAGTTTCAAATTCATTTATTCCGAAGCTCAAATTTACTATTTTTGAATACTTGAATCTGTTTTGAATACCACTGCAAGCCAAGCTGACATTAGTGGCATCAACATTTGATTGAACATCAATAACCAAATTCATTTTTTCAGCAGAATGATAAAGAGATTTATCTGCTGATAAATTAATTTCAAATACGATCTCGTCAGTGAATGTGAAAGTGTTTATTGTAGGTTCCTTGTTTTGTTCGTTATCCGAGCTTATGTTTTGCTCCACGTCTCCATTCAAAACCAAATCTTCTGTTGTTGCATCAACTGTAGGTGTATCATCTACGCACCCCATCACAGCAACAAATGCCATCAAAGTTATTATCAAAATCCATTTATTCATTTTATCGCCTCACATTGAACATCCAAAACAACTTCAACAATTGTTGGAGAATATGCCCTAACAACCCTTTTAAATATAAATTTAACTTTATATCCATGATTTTTCGCAATTAATTTAATTTGGTTTTCGACTTTTTTATAGGGTTCTTCTTTTTGGGTAAAAGCATAAAGATGGATAACACCCTTATTCTTCAAGGCCCTTAACATGGGGCCAACATATTCTACAGCATCTTTAGGAAGGGGCATAACAATTCTGTCTGCCCAGTTTTCAAAATGTTCAATTTTTTCTCTTGCATCTCCTTGAAGTATCTCAATGTTTTTTAATTTATTTAATTTTATATTTTCTTCAAAATATTTGACAGCATTTTTATTTAACTCAATTCCCACAACTTTTGATTTGGGGAACATTTTTGCAAAAAGGATTGCAAAAGGTCCATATCCTGCAAAAGGGACCAAAATATTTTCTCCATTTCTTATTGTCCCGGCAATCCGCAATCTTTCATTTGAAAGTTTTGAGGAATAAAACATTTTTGAAACATCAACTTTAAACCCACACCCATTTTCCTTGTAAATGGTTTCAGTTTTTTCTTCACCCAAAACATGCTTCATTTTTCTAATTCTCAAAACTCCTTCCATCCCTCCTTGTTTTTTCAAAACAGTTTTTACCTGTGGATGGACCCTGACGATTCCGTCAGCAATAGTTTTTTCATGTTTCTTAAATTCTTCAGGTATTTCTACAATTGCGATATCTCCTATAATCTCAAACGCAGAAAATTCAAGTTCGATACCATTTTCTTTTAGATACCCCTTTAAATTTGGCGGTTTTTTACGTTTCTCAAAAAATCCTTCATCTACTTCAATTATTTCCCCGTGCCCCATATCTATGTTTTCATTTATTGGGAAATACACATAATTTCCTTCATTTTTAATTTTATAATTAGACACATTAATAAGCTTCTTTTTTGTTTTTTCAGCAAATATTTTTTTAACTTTCAATGCTTTCATTGAACATTTTAAGTTATCAAGGCTTATAACATTTTCTATTTTATTATTTTTTTTCTAATGCTCTTTGTATGGCTTTAATAGGTAAAAGGGCAAAGGGTTTTTTTCCTGCTGAGACATCTCCAAATCCGATTTCTTTCAAGATTTCATCTTTTTCTTTAGTTATATCTTCTACATTTTTTCCTTGAAAATTTTTCATTTTATCAATAACTTTTTTTGTAATTAATGATAAGTTCTCTCCTTTCAAGAGTAATTTAGTAATCTTATTATTTTTAATTTCCACATCTGCAAAAACAACTTCGCCACATTCTTCTGCTAAGCCTTCCATCATAATCCCCTAAGTATTTGTATCATTTTATCAATTTCTTCAATTGAATTGTACATATAATAACTAGCTCTACAAGTCCCACCTATTCCCAAGTGTCTGTGAAGGGGCTGTGCACAGTGGGTTCCTGCCCTAACTGCAATGCATTTTTTGTTTAATTTATCGGCCAAGTCCCTAACATTCCATCCATCAAATGTAAAAGAAATAACGCCCGATCTATTTTTCAATGGGCCATATAATTTGATTTTATTAATTTTTTCAAATTTCTGAAGGGTGTGTTCAATCAATTTATTTTCATGATTCATTATTTTTTTCAAACCAACTTTTTTTAGATACTTAACTGCTTCTTGAAGACCTACCACTCCAGCTACATCAGGTGTTCCTGCTTCAAATCTTTTAGGTGTCTCTGCCCAAATGGAATCATAAAAATCAACACTTTCAATCATCCCTCCTCCATAAAGAAAAGGATTTAAATTTTTTCCAATTTCTTTTTTCATGTAGAGTCCTCCGATACCCATCGGACCTAGCATCTTATGGCCTGTGAAAGCAAGAAAATCACATCCAATGTCCCTTACATCAACAGGCAAATGAGGAACTCCTTGACTCGAGTCAATCAAACTAATTGCACCTTCTTTTTTTGCAAGCGCGCAAAACTTTTTAACAGGATTAACTGTACCTAAAACGTTTGAAACGTGTACAAGTCCAACAAATTTAGCTCCTTTTATTTTATCATACTCTGATTCGGGGATAAGTCCCTCCTCATTAAAGTTCATATATTCAAGCTTTGCTTTTTTAATTTTACACAAAACTTGCCAAGGAATTAAATTGGCATGATGTTCCATTTTAGAAACAACAATTTTATCTCCTTTTTTGATGTTTTCCATGCCCCACGAATTCATGACCAAGTTCAAGGCTTCAGTTGAATTTTTAACAAATACAAGTTCATTTTTTGTAGCATTAATAAATGAAGCAATATCTTTTCTTGCTTTTTCATACATATTTCCTGATTCATCACTTAGTGTGTGGGCGCCCCTATATATATTTGCGTTATGATTTGTATAATAATCCACAATAGCATCAATAACCTGTTTTGGTTTTTGTGAAGTTGCTGCGTTATCAAAGTAAACAATTTGTTTTCCTTTAACACGTCTTGAAAATATCGGAAAATCTTTTTTTATTTTTTGAGTATCCATAAAATTACCCTGCTTTCTTGATTCTTTTTAATTCCATAAGTTTTTTAACTGTAATATATATCTATAATGTGTGAAAAAGCTTACACCTACACAAAAATTGGAGGGAAATGTTGCAGTTGTAACATCAAAGGCTGGACCTGTTTTTAATGGTTGCACTGTCGCGTGGATAACTAGGTTTTCCATAAATCCCCCTTTAGTTGGTGTTGCATTATCAAAAGATAGATTTACTTACTGGGTAATAAATCAAAGTAAAAATTTTGTTCTTAATCTTTTAACTGATGATGCTAAAGGAATTTCTCTTGCAAAACATTTTGGAACCACGTCTGGCAGAAATGTCGATAAATTTACAAAAATAAAATACTTTTTGGGTGCAACAGATAATCCTATTTTAAAAGACGCAGCGGCATACATGGAGTGTAAAGTTATAAAAAAATGCACTGTTGGGGATCATATTCTTTTTGTTGGCCAAGTGGTTACTGAAAAAAATATAACTGACAAAACAGTATTGAGCAGATTAACTTTAAGAAAGAAAAATTTATGAATCTAGTTCTTGCCAGTATTTTATTACTTCAGAATCAATTGAAATCAAGAAAATATTTAAGTCAACATATCTCTTGCAGATTTTGTATATTATTTCTGCGCCTCTTTTTTTGTCGAATCCAAAAACTCCACAGGACACTGCAGGCATGGCCACAGTTCTTGCGCCAAGTTCTCTAGCTTTTTCTAAAACATTTCTAATGGCTTTTTCAAGCAATTCAGGATTCGTTCCTCTGGGCCCTACAACATGTATTATTTTGGAAGCATCTAGTTTTCCAGCGGTTGTTACTGCAACTTCACCTACTTTTAAAGGTCCATGTCTATTGATCCATTCTCTACTCTCATCTTTTATTTTATATCCCCCTGCTCTAACTATAGAAAAGGCGATTCCCCCTCCATGATCTAAAAACTCGTCTGCCGCATTCACGATTATATCTGTTTTTAGTTGAGTTATATCACCTTTTATTATTTTTATCATACATCAATTAAACAATGTTAAACATTTAAACATTGATTTTTACAGAACAAAACATTTAAATTCATTTATTAACACATTGTACTCATGACATCATTGAAATATCTTCCAGTATATCCTAACAACCAACCGGAAATGCCCCATAATTCCAAACTTCCTTCAGAACATCCTTCAAAATCAATATGTTCTCATATGATAAAAATTTTGATGGACTATCCCAAAATATGGCAGGAGGTTAATGACTACTGTCCTGAAAACCCCCTATGGGGATTTTTAATGATGTATCGAAAAATAAAAAAACCGAAATTCGGCCACGATATAAAATTTAAAATATTTTTATTGGATCCAGATTCTTTCCCAAACGCAGAACTTCCTACAAAACACTGCATTTACCCTCGTTTTAGGCATATGTTGGCAAGTATTTTAGAGCACTTAAAAATTTCAGATTATCTAGAAAATGACCCGCTGTCTCTCCCTACTGCTATGTTCAGCAAAAAACACTTTGTTTGCTCTAAATTTAAAACATTGGGGGAATTGATTGATCACATAATCAAACTTTCCCAAAATCCTTTTTCAAAAGAAAGTATGACTTATTTGGGTTATATACCAGATAGAATATTTTTTTATATCCCTATTGAAATCCAAGAGCAATTAAACGAAATAATACAAAATAACCAAGGACCAAATGATGAAATGAAAAAATCGAAACAAAACTTTCGATCCCTTGGAACAAGGATTTGGCCGAGGGATCCTGAATTCAACAAATTTTTAAGAGAAACTTATGCAGATAGAAAACACAAAGACCTTCACTATATATCTTATTCGGGTGCAAAACTAATCCAGGAATTTCTTGCAAAAGACCTATTTGAAGAGGTATTGGCCGCTGCTTTTTCATTTAAATATTTAACCAAATGGGACGCCATTATTTTAGCACTATCTTACAAAGATAATCATTATGATAACAACATAAGAAAACTTATGGAGTTAACTTATTCGAAAGATGTATCTGAACTAAGAATAAAAGCTTTAATCGGCTTGAATAATTTTTTCAATTCCACTGAATTTAGGCAAAAATTCTCTACGTAAAACTTATAATACTTTTTTTTATTATATATCTATGCGCTTTATCAACCAAATAACAATTTTATTAATTCTTTTTAGTTTTACAAATTTACTAATGGCCGAAAATAATACAGTTGGTGCCATACAAAATTCTGAATTAACATCTGATGAGACGTCAGATGAATATATTAATTATATGGCCATATCTTCATTTTTAATTTTAATAGCAATATTAGTTTTTATAACCGTACATTTAATAAGAAAACATTATTTAAAACACCCTCATAATATAGATATAGGTGATGTTGTAGATCTCAAAAAAACATCAAATTATGTATGTAAATCAAAATCTAAACGAAAAAAGAAGGCGAAAAAATGAACACTAAATTTATGTTTGCTGTATTTTCTGTCACAATCGGCTTATTCATATTGATGTTTTTATTTTTTGGAATGGTGGCAAACCTTCCTTTAGAGTGCAATGCTTCAGTATGTTGTTTAAGTGGAATTTTTATTTTTTTAGGATTAACAGGAATGCTCGCATACTCTCTGAAAAAAGCCCCAGGGGAGATTTGAACTCCCGACATCCTGTTTACGAAACAGGCGCTCTACCACTGAGCTACTGAGGCAACAATTTATTTAATTATGTTACCTTTTTTAAATATTCACACTTATGATTTATTTATGCCACCAGTTAAAAAGCACCCAGTCACTGTTCCTGGTTACAAAAGAGATATGAATTCTCTAGGTAAAGATGTAGGTAAATTACGTTATGACAAATTAATTGAATTTTTAGAAAGTTTATCAGAAGAGATCAATTCCCAAAGTTTGTCAGACTATGCAAAAGGTCGCACCCAGGTATCAGAAGGTTTGGGTGTTCTTCATGATAAATTAGATGAAGCAAAAGATTCTGCAGAAAAAGTATGGAAAAAATGTAAACCCCATATGAAAGACGAGCTTGAAGATTGATTTATCCAATTTCATGGTTTATCATTTTCTTTTTATCCGTAAACAATCCTTCAAACCAAAAATGTCCTTTAATCTTTTTTCCTTTTAGAACTTCAGGAAGCCAAAGTTTATCATCAACCCACATTTCATCGTACGGTATTTCCTTTTTATCAAACCATTTTGGTTTCATTTCCTCGCTTTCATTTGGATTTCTTTCCCATCTGTTAATAAAATAAACTTTAACCAGAAAACCCAATTTTCCACTATCGTAAAAAGCCAAATCTGCCACATGTTCCATTTCTAATGGTTTAACATCAATCTCTTCTTCACATTCTCTTGATAAAGCTTGTTCAAAGCTTTCATCAGGTTTTATTTTTCCGCCAACGCCGTTGTACCAGCCTTTGCCAAAGCTTCTTTTTTTCATTGCCAATAAGATTTTGTTTCCATCAATCAAATATCCTAAAGTCCCAATTTTCATTTTACCACGTTTTTATTAAGCACATTAAATTTAAATTGTTTTCAAAACATTTAAAAACATTTTTAGAAACAATACATATATGGTACGACCGATACACCCAGATGATAGATTTAATAGTGATTCTGAATTTTGGAAATTTAAAAGAGACAGAATAACGCGTAAAAACAACAAATGCTTTATTAGGTGTAAATATGATGATAGATTCCCCTCTTATGCAATTATCAATGCTAAAAAATATATATCTCGGGGAAAAATAACATCTGCAATATCTTTGCTAGAAAAAAGCATTAGTGCTAATCCAACTCCTGCTTCAGTATCAATGCTAATTTCAGCTTATGGCAAAGTTGGAAAAACTGATAAAGCAGAAGCTGTTTTTGAAGCGTATAAATCTAAAATGTTGTCAAAAGCATTTTCCAATTCAATTTTTTATGTTTTTATAAACCATAATGATATTCAAAAAGCAGAACAATATTTTTTAGAATATATTGAAAAAGGCCATAATCTATGCCCTTTAATGGTTTCTGCATTAATAAATTTGTATTACTTAAATGGAGAGTATGATTTCATTGAAAATTTCGTTTCCAATTTGCCCCACGATCTTCATCAATTTCCAGATATTCAACGTATTTTAGCAGAGTCACACAGAAAGAATAAGAAATATGGGGAGGCCATAAAAATATTTAATCGTATTATACGGGATTCAGATGGTAGAGTTGATATTAATTATATAAACTCGGTTTGCGGAAGAGCATATTGCTTGCACAATCTTGGTTTTGATGAAATTGCTTTTGATGAACTTACAAAATTAGAAAAAAATGTTAAAACAAATAATCCTGCATATTATAGGATAATATGTGGTATTGTTTACACAAATGCATATGATGAAAAAGACCGACAACGTTTTCTAATGATTCTATTAAATGCACAAACCAACAATCTGGGGAATAAAGATGATGTTGAATCAGCAATTAGGTATCTATCCAAATAACTACCCCAACCACTGTTTATACATTTCTTCAAATTCATTGTTTTTAATTGCTTTTCTTATTTTTTTCATTAAATTAACAAAGAAGTAAATATTATGATAAGTTGTGATTCTCATTCCTATCAAAGGATCGTTTCTAAAAATATGGTGGATGTATTCTCTTGTAAATCGTTGGCACATTTTACAATTACATTCTGAATCAAGAGGATTCTTATCCTCACCAAATTCTGCGTTACTTATTTGTTTTCTGAATTTGTTTTCTTTTTTTCCTCCTTCTTCAGGAGATATATAAAAATATCCTGCTCTTGCGATTCTCTGTGGGCCCACACAATCAAACAAATCCACGCCCCGTTTAACTGATTCAAAAAAGTCAGTTATGGTGCCAATACCGAGCAAATGCCGCGGCTTTTCTTCTGGAAGTTTAGGTATGATCCATTCCAAAACCTCATTCATTTGTTTTTTTCCAAAGGACCCGCCAATTCCAATGCCATCAAAACTTTTTCCATTAACATTCATAGATGAAATAGTTTTTGCACTTTCAATTCTCAAATCCTTATAAGTCCCGCCTTGAATAATTCCAAATAAAAGTTGGTCTTTTTTTGTATGTGCTTTCAAACATCTTTCTGCCCACCTATGCGTTCTTTCCATGCTTTGTTTTGTGTAATCATAATCTGCAGATGGGGAGGTGCATTCATCAAATGCAAATATCATATCTGCCCCCAAATCTTCTTGGATTTTGATTGATATTTCTGGAGTAAATCTGTGAGAATCCCCATTGTACACAGATCTAAAATTCACACCTTCTTCATCGACCCACGCATGTCTTTTTTGAGATTTCCTTTGTCCTTCAGATGACTTCTTTTTTTGTTCAGTATCATACTCAAATTTGCTTCTCCCAAGCTCTGATCCTGCACCAAGGGAAAAAGCTTGAAAACCACCAGAATCTGTCATAATTGGTTTGCTCCACCCTACAAAATTGTGCAATTCCCCTGACTCTTTTATTTTTTCAGCCCCTGGCCTCAAATACAAGTGATATGTATTGCTCATCAAAATTTGTGCACCAATCTCCTCCAAATCAAATTTATCAAGAAGTTTTAATCCTCCCCTAGTTGCAACTGGTGCAAAAGCAGGAGTTTCAACAGTTCCATGCTTAAGTTTAAGTTTTCCAGTTCTAGCCAAACCTTCCTTAGCAGTTATTTTAAACGACATCTTATTATTGTCAGTACCATCATATTTTTAAAAGTTAGACTCGAATAAATTTAATTAAAATGGTGTTTTTGTAATTGATAGGTGAGGCAATGGAGTATTCCACGGACGTTAAATCATTTTTGAAGAAGAATAAGACAAATATTTTAAGCAAAGTAACCATATGTTTGAAAGATGGACGCAAGCTCTCAGGAGTTATAATGCCCAAGGGAGACGGTGACAGCAATGTTCTTGTTTTAAAGCAAGATAATGGCTACAATGTTGGTTTTCATATAAAAAATATTGATTCAATGGTTTGTGGGGGGCCAACACAACAAACCAAATTTTCTATTAAAACCGAGCCTAAATCAGATGGGCCGCTAATATCTATAATTGGTGCAGGTGGAACAATTGCTTCTAGAGTTGAATACAAAACTGGCGCTGTGCACCCCATGATTTCACAAAAGGAACTGCTGAATGCTTTTCCTGAAGTTTCAAACATTGCAAAAGTCAATGTTTCTCAATTATTTTCGCTGCTTTCTGCAGATATGGTTCCAGAGCTTTGGATCGAGATAGCCGAAGAAGCAGAAAAAATTATCAAAAAAGATAAACCAACAGGAATTGTTATAACTCACGGGACAGATACAATGCATTATACATCTGCTGCACTTTCTTTTATGCTCCAGGATCTTCCCTGTCCAATCATTTTGACAGGGGCACAGAGAAGTTCGGATAGAGGATCTTCTGATTCAAAAACCAATTTAATTTCTTCAATTATGGCCGCAAAACACGATTTTGCAGAAGTTGCTGTTTGTATGCATGCATCAATGAATGATGATGTTTGTTATGCCCATAGGGGTACCAGAGTCAGAAAAATGCATACCTCTAGGAGAGATACGATGCGCACAATAAACGACCTCCCTTTACTAAAGATAGACTGGAGAAAACAAAAAATATCAGAACTCTCAAAAGTCCTAAAACCAAAAACAAAATTAAAATTTAATAAAAAATTGAATACAAATGTTTGTATGCAGTATTATTATCCGGGTATGAACCCAAAGGAGATTTCAAGATTATCAGAATATGAAGGTGTTGTTCTTATGGGTACTGGTTTGGGGCACGTATCAACCAATTCAGAGCATAAAAAATCACAACCTCTATTAAAAGAAATAAAAGAGCTACTTGATAGCGGAACTGCAGTTGTGATGTCATCTCAAT
>Ga0334887_1001821_pt1 | contig 26144 bp, 23 predicted proteins | sample GraSluR1_MG_10_FD_207217 | JGI IMG/M metagenome (GOLD analysis project Ga0334887, IMG submission 207217) | Sludge microbial communities from methane-producing bioreactor in Wageningen University, Netherlands - Granular Sludge_18_07-R1 | ecosystem: Engineered > Bioreactor > Anaerobic >...
AGAGGCGGGGGGCGGGCAGGTCGGATATCATGCCCGCAAGGGTAGACCTGTCCCTACAGTTCTACGGTTTCTCCGGTTGTCATCAACTGGCCGAGCTGGCCGAAAATATCCCGCAGGCGTGCCTCGTTTTTATAGCCCTGCGTGAGGAGAAAAATATCACATTTATCGGTATAGCCCCAGTCATGCACCACTTCGGGAATGAAGCCGGATTTATGATAGAAGACGGTTGAATCAAAGGGGACATCGCGCATCAGCTTGGTGTTGTCCTGACAGACGCCCAGCATCGGCTCAACCCAGGCGCGTTCCTGCGGACTGAGCTGGCGCAGCAGATCATAAAAATGCACACAGTCCCGCGCGCTGATCCAGTTGTCTTTGCCCTGCTCGCGCGCGGCGAAATCCATCAGCTTGCGCTCAACGGCTGTGGCTTGCAGGCCGAGGCCCTGCGTGAAGGTGCGCTGTAAACGCTCCAGGCCGATGTGTTCCAGCACGAGGTTGGTGCACAGGTTGTCGGAGAGGGAGATCATCAGCAGAAGGACGTCATGCCAGGGAATACGGCGCTGGTGCAGCAGCCAGGAGAATCCTGCGCCGCGCACTTCCGGCTCGCTGTCCAGGCTGCACAGGGCTTCCTTGTCGAGCTGCCCGCTGCGTTCCAGGAAAACCCAGGCCAGCAAGATGGGCACCTTGATCACCGAGGCTGCCGAAAAGCGGTCGCCATTGCCGCGCAGCAATGGCGGGCCGGCCTGTGGACGATAGTAGAAGGCATATTGCCCGCCGGTGGTTTCCAATTCGTTGATAAGGGGATGTATGTTCATACTGAAATTATAGCAGAATGGCGGATTAAATTACCCCTGATTTTTGACTGATTCGGGTGACGTTAAGCCGGCTTCTAAAAGAACGGATACCGGAAATAAAACAGTTGGGGAGTGATTGGTTAACGGATAGGGGAATGGATATGCGCTTGTATACCCAAGTGCGATTTTTGAAGGATACGGGTTTGACATTAAAGTTCTTTAAGTGTATACTTTTTTCATCTTGGCTTGCCAAATCCAATGGGCGAGGTGTATTTGTTCCTGATTTCCCCCCAAACTACTTATTTTACAGAGGGTTTATTTGAATGGCTGATCTTTTGAATGTTGAAGGCCTCGAAACCCAATTCAAAACCCGTGACGGGATTGTTCACGCGGTTAATGGTGTTTCATTCCACTTGAAAGAGGGTGAAACGCTCGGAATTGTGGGAGAGAGCGGTTGTGGTAAGAGCGTAACTGTCATGTCAATGCTGAGCTTGATCCCGCAGCCACCAGGCGAAGTGGTCGCGGGGGAGGCAGTTTATCAGGGGAAGGACCTGCTGAAGATGCCGAATGAGGAAATCCGCCATGTGCGCGGTTCTCAAATCAGCATGGTTTTTCAGGACCCGATGACTTATTTTAACCCCGTGTTGACCATTGGCCGCCAGGTGGCTGAACCGTTGGAAATTCATAACGGTGTGCCGCGTAAACAGGCCTACGAGCGGGCTGCCGAGATGTTGGACATGGTCGGCATTCCCAGTGCAAAAGACCGGCTGTACGATTATCCGCATCAGTTTTCGGGCGGTATGCGCCAGCGCGTGATGATTGCCATGTCGCTGATCTGTACCCCGCAGGTGTTGATTGCTGACGAACCAACCACTGCTTTGGATGTAACCATTCAAGCCCAGATCATTGAGCTGGTGAAGCGGCTGCGCGACGAGCTGGGGATGGCAATTATCTGGATCACCCACGACCTGGGCGTTGTTGCCGGTCTGGCTGACCGCGTGGCTGTGATGTATGCGGGGTATATTATTGAAGAAGCCCAGGTGAAAGAGCTGTATGCGAAGCCAACCCATCCTTATACGATTGGTTTGCTTGCCAGTTTACCGCGGGTGGATGGCAAGCATGGGGACCGTCTGGCGTCCATTGACGGTTTGCCGCCTACGCTCATGGAAAAACCCCGTTTTTGCCCATTTGCGCCGCGCTGCGAATTTGCTCTTGACCACTGCTGGCAGGAAAACCCGATGCTTGAATCGATTAGCGCTGATCACAGGGTTGCCTGCTGGGTAGATCCTGAAACCGGGAGAGAACGTAAATGAGTTCTGAAAATGAAGTATTGTTACGAGTCGACAACCTGGTAAAACATTTTCCCATTACCCAGGGCATTATTATCCAGAGACAAACCGGCGCCGTGCATGCGGTGGATGGCATTTCCTTTGATATCTACAAGGGTGAAACCCTGGGGCTGGTGGGGGAATCAGGCTGCGGCAAGTCCACCACCGGGCGCACGATTTTGCAGCTTTACCGCCCCACAGCCGGCAGTGTTCATTTTGAAGGCCGGGACCTTGCCAAACTGAGCAATGAAGAGATGCGCCAGGTACGCCGTCGCGCCCAGATGATCTTTCAGGATCCGTATGCCAGTTTGAATCCCCGCATGACGGTAGGCGAGATTATCGGTGAGCCTTTGCAGATTTACAGGATTATGAAAGGTCAGGAACTGCGTGACCGCGTTGCCAGTCTGCTGGAATTGGTGGGTTTAAACCCGGCTTACTCCAATCGCTATCCTCATGAATTTTCCGGCGGTCAGCGCCAGCGCATTGGGGTTGCCCGTGCTTTGGCATTGAATCCTTCGTTGATTGTGTGTGATGAACCGATTTCCGCGCTGGATGTTTCCATTCAGGCCCAGGTCGTCAATCTGCTGGAAGACTTGCAGAAAGAACTTGGTCTGACTTACCTGTTTATCGCTCATGACCTGTCGATGGTCCGTCACATTAGCGATCGAGTGGCGGTCATGTATCTCGGTGTGATTGTTGAATTGACCACCCGGGAAGAATTGTATAATAATCCCTTACATCCGTATACCCAGGCGCTGCTTTCCGCAGTGCCGATTCCAGACCCGTTTGCCGAAGAGAAGCGGCAGCGCATCATTCTGGAAGGAGATGTTCCCTCGCCGGTTAACCCGCCATCCGGCTGCCGGTTCCGCACACGCTGCCCCCTGGCGATCGAGATTTGCGCGAAAGAGCGCCCCGAATTTCGTGAGGTGAAGCCAGGCCACTTTGTGGCTTGTCATCTTGTATAATATACTTAAGTTGTGAGTAGGAGACAGTCAGGATGGTCGAGGTGTCCAGACGGGCTGACTCTTATCAAATTAATCCTTTCTCTACACTCTCTTATAAGGAGGAGAAGAAATGCGTAACAAAACTTTTGCATTGGCTACGATTCTGATCGTGGCCTCCATGGTACTGGCTGCTTGCCAGCCGGCGCCCGCAGCACAACCTGAGGTTATCGTCCAGACCGTGATGGTTGAAGGCGAATCTCAGATCATTGAAGTTACTGCTACCCCGCCCCCCCCGCCGGAACAGAAGAAGGTTCTGAATTTTGCTTTAGGGCCGGGCGACATTCCCACCCTTGATCCTGCCTTGGGCACCGACACCTCCTCAATCCAGGTCATTATTGAAACCTTTGTGGGTCTGACCCGCGCTGACGAAGTCACCAACGTTGTGAAACCCGGTATGGCAACCAGCTGGGACATCAGCGAAGATGGCACCGTCTATACCTTCAACCTGCGCGATGATGTGCCGTGGGTGAAGTACGATGTTGCTTCTGATTCCGTTGTTCAGGTGATGGACTGCGAAGGCAACCCGCGCATGGTCACCGCCTATGATTTCGAGTATGGCGTACTGCGCACTTTGGCTCCCGCGACTGCTTCTGACTATGCCTATGTTCTGAACTTTGCCATTGTTGGCGGTGATGAATACAACGCAGGCGAAGGTGCAGCCGAAGATGTGGGCATCAAGGCAATTGATGAGACCACCGTGGAAATGACCTTTAAGAACGCCGCTGCTTACAATGCGGCAATCGCCGGCATGTGGATTGCTTTTGCTCAGCCGGAATGGCTGATCGAAGGCGATGACTGCACCGAAGCCCGCGGCGACCGCTGGACCGAGACTGGTTTCCACCAGGGTTACGGCCCCTTCGCCATGAAGGAATGGGTGCATGACTCCTACCTGACCATGGTCAAGAACCCCTTCTGGCCTGGCACCGACGAAGTTCCTGTTGCCAGCATTGAAGAAATCAACCTGTACTTCCTGGATGCTTCCCCCGGATTCGCGGAATATGAAGCTGGCGGTATGGATGTTGTTCCCGCCCCGCTGGCCGATATCGACCGCATCAAGTCTGACCCGACCCTGTCGGCAGAACTGGTCATTGCTCCTGACTTCTGCACCTACTACTATGGCTTCAACACCACCGCTGAATTCGTGGACGATGTGCGCGTTCGCCGCGCCCTCTCCATGGGTATTGACCGCCAGAGCTTGATCGACAATGTGACCAAGGGCGAGCAGATTCCCGCCCAATGGTTCTCCCGCCCCGGCCTGGCCGGCGCCCCGACCCCCGAAGAATACCCCGACCTGGGTGTGAAATTCGATGCGGAACAGGGTAAAGCCGTTCTTCAGGAATACCTGGACGAAATGGGAATCACCGTCGATGATGTCAACATCACCCTGATGTTCAACACCTCCGATGCTCACCGCAAGATCGCTGAAGCGATCCAGCAGATGTGGCAGGATAATCTGGGCCTGACTGTTCAACTGGTCAACCAGGAATGGGCTGTCTACTTGAAGACCATCAAGAGCGCTGACACTCCCCAGATCTGGCGCCTGGGCTGGTGCCTGGACTACGCAGATGCCAACAACTTCATCTTTGAAGTGATGGCATTGGGCGGATCCTCTAATCCGGATAACGACAAAGACGGTCTTTCCGATGGCGGCATCTTCTGGGGCACCGACGATCCGATGTACCAGGCTTTCGAAGACAAGATGATCGAAGCCGCTCGCGAGCTTGATCCTGATACCCGCACCGCGCTGTATGCTGAAGCGGAAGAAATGCTGGTCTGGGAAAAGGCTGCCATGATCCCGATCTACTGGTACACCCGCACCACTATGACCAAGCCGTACGTGACCCGCACCTTCTCATCCGGTGGGCACGAACACTTTGAAAAGTGGGACATTGACATGTCCGGCAAGTAGGACATCGAGAATACCATTGTTACAACATTCAAGGGGGGGCAATGTCCCCCCCTTGAATCCCCTCAATCGTTACCGCTTTATCTTTATCAAGTTCGCAGTTTTTTTGGAGGCCTTGAATGGGTCGATATATCATCCGTCGTTTGCTTTATCTCGTTTTGGTGCTGCTTGCTGTTTCTGCGATTACCTTTGGTTTGATGCATGCTGTTCCGGGTGGACCATTTGACCGGGAAAAAGCGCTGCCGCCGGAAATCATGGAGAATTTGAATAAACGGTATCATCTTGATGATCCGTTGATTGTTCAATTTGGCAATTATATTAATGATGTTTTTATTCCGCATTTCAGCACCACTGCTCCTACTTCTGCATTAGAAGATGATGCGATGATCAAGTTCAAGGTGGGGAATGTTTATGTTAACTGGATGAATTTCGGGCCTTCGTTCAAATCTCGCAGCCGTACGGTCAACGATATTTTCCGTGACCAGCTGCCGATCTCGGTTCAGCTCGGTCTGCTGGCGGTATTGGTTGCGTTAACCATTGGTTTGCCAACCGGCATCCTGTCTGCGCTGAAACAGAATACGATTGTCGACTATGTCGGGATGAGCCTGGCAATTTTCGGGGTATCTGTTCCGGTGATTGTGCTGGGGCCGCTGCTGATCTGGATTTTCGGGGTCAGCCTGAAATGGTTCCCCCCCACTGGCTGGGGCGCCAAACCACCTTTCCTGTTTGGGTTTCTTCCCACCGATTTGAGTTATACCGGTTTCTGGCAGTATGCGATCATGCCTGCCGTTGCCCTGGGGCTGGGCAGCTCGGCCATCATCGCCCGTTTGACCCGTGCCAGCCTGCTGCAGGTTGTGCGTGAAGATTATATCCGCACGGCGCGTGCCAAAGGCCTCAAAGAACGCGCGATCATCATTCAACATGCAATGAAGAATTCGATGATTCCGGTGGTAACCATTCTTGGTCCGATGCTGGCCGCATTGATCACGGGTACTTTTGTAACCGAGTTAACCTTTGGTATCCCTGGCATGGGAAAATATTTTGTGACCAGCATTACCAACCGTGATTATCCCGTGATTATGGGAACGATCCTGCTGTATGCGTTGTTCCTGGTGGTGGCAAACCTGATCGTGGACATTGTGTATGCTTTCCTGGATCCACGGATTCGATACGATTAATCTAATCATTTCTTAATTAATCAAAAACATCCCGCATTATTTCAGGTGTTTTTGAGGAGGATCAATGACTGCTGAACTAAAAGTAGACCCTGAACAATATGAGAATGTAGGCAGCGGCGGCGCAATTGGCCAAAAGGGTGAAAGCATGTTTATGGATGCCCTGCGCCGCCTGATACGCAACCGTGCAGCCGTCGTGGGCGGTGTGATCATCCTCATTTTGATATTATCTGCTGTATTCGCTGATTTTCTGGCGCTCAAACCTTTTGAAGAGCAGGTTTTGACCGATCAAAATGTTGTCCCGCAATGGGTGGTGAAAGTTTTCTCGGTAATGGAGCCTTATGCCCGCATTTCCGAAGATTACCCACTGGGCGCTGACTATGTCGGCCGTGATCTTTACAGCCGGATTTTATATGGCGGTCAGGTTTCCCTGCGGGTTGCTTTCATTGGGCCGATCATCAGTCTGGTCATCGGTGTGGTCTACGGCGGTATTTCAGGATTTCTGGGCGGCAGGGTTGATACTATTATGATGCGTATCGTGGACATCATGTATGCTTTTCCCAGCCTGCTTCTCATCATTTTGTTGATGGCCTTCTTCCGGGGTACATTTGCAAACCCGGACCCGGGGTCTTTTACGTATGTCATCAGCCAGCTTGATAAACAAATGGGGGGGATGCTGTTCATTTTCGTTGGTATCGGGATCACCTCCTGGCAGACGATGGCCCGCCTGACCCGCGGTCAGGTGCTTTCGATCCGCGAAAAAGAATTTATCGAGGCTGCCCGCACAATTGGCGCCCGGGATACGCGGATCATGTTCCGCCACGTGCTGCCCAATATCGTTGGCCCGCTGATCGTGGCAGAGACCCTGGCCATTCCGGGGTATATCTCCACGGAAGCGTTCCTCTCCTTTATTGGCCTCGGTGTCAACCCGCCCACCCCTTCCTGGGGTGCCATGATTTCGGATGGCGCACAGGTGGTGCGGACGTATCCGAATCAAACCATTTTCCCGGCTTTGGCGCTGGCAATTACCATGTTTGCCTTCAACTTCCTCGGCGACGGGCTGCGTGATGCGCTGGACCCGCGCCTGCGGGGCACACAGTAGCCATTTCGTTTTGATTGCTCGACGACCTCCCGATTATCGGGAGGTCGTTTTTCGGTTAATTTGAGTTGCGGAGAAAAAACGAGCACCGCAATCCCTAATCCCGATTTCATCTGCCATTGGTATAATTAACCAGTACCATGAATTTGCTCTGCGGGTTCTTCCGCAGTTGATATCTTGTTTCAGGAGAATTATTCATGCCCTATCGTCGACGACTTAAATGGCTGCTCCCCCTGTTGCTGGCAGGATTACTGGCCGCCTGTCAACCAGCCGCACAGGAACCTGCACCGCCTCCTCCCGCAACCGATGTCCCCGCGCTGCCTACGCCCACGGTAACCCCTGCGCCGCCCAAAACGCTGGTAGTGTGCCTGCGCCAGGAGCCTGCTACCCTGTATGCCTATGGCGGTTCTTCACAGAGTATGTGGAGCGTGCTGGAAGCGGTGTATGACGGTCCTTTTGATACCCGCCAGCACGGTGTTCAGCCTGTGATCCTTGAATCCTTGCCGGATTTCGAAAACGGCGGTGCGTCTTTCGCCTTGCAGGATGTGTCGGCCGGGGATCTGGTGGTGGATGTGGATGGCAATCTGGCCGTTTTGGAAACAGGCATTCGCGTACATCCCGCCGGATGCAGCGCACAGGACTGTATTATTGAGTGGGATGGCAGCACCCCCCTGCAAATGGAACGCCTGGAATTGACCTTCCGTCTGCTGCCCGACCTGACCTGGTCTGACGGTGCCCCCCTCACTGCTGCCGATTCGGTGTATTCCTTTGAACTGTCAAATGACCCGGCTACGCCGGTCTCGCGTGAGGTGACTGCGCGCACGGCTTCCTACACCGCGCTGGATGAGCTGACGGTGAAATGGGCTGGCCTGCCGGGCTATTTCCCGCAGCGTTACCAGACCCTGTTTTGGCTGCCTTTGCCGGAGCATATCTGGAGCGGAATGACAGCCGCTGAACTGCTGGCATCTGATCTTTCCGCTGAAAGACCGCTGGGCTGGGGGCCGTATGTGATCGATGAATGGGTGCGGGGCGATCATATCCAGCTGCGCAAGAACCCGGCTTATTTCCGTGCCGATGAGGGTCTGCCAGCCTTTGATATTCTGGTGTACCGTTTCCTCGGTGAATACACCGACAGCAATCTGACCGCCTTGCTGACCGAAGAATGTGATGTGATTGACCAGGCGCCGATGGTGGACGATGATCTGGATGTGGTGCTGCGCCTGGGGCAGAACAATGAACTGCAAAGCTGGATTGCCCCGTCTGCCGAGTGGGAGCATCTCGATTTTGGCATCGTCCCGGCATCGTATGATGATGGTTACAATGCATTTGTGGGTGACCGCCCTGATTTCTTCGGCGATGTGCGCACCCGGCAGGCTTTCACGATGTGTATGAACCGCCCGCTGATGGTCAGCCGCTGGCTGTGGAATCAATCGCCGATACCGGTGGGCTATGTGGCACCCTCCCATCCGCTGGCACTTACCGATCAGAGCCCGCTGGATTATGATCCCATCGCCGGCGCGCAATTGCTTGACCAGGTGGGCTGGAGGGACTATGACGGTGACCCGGCCACCCCGCGCGTGGCGGCTGGTGTGGCGGGTGTCCCGGACGGCACCCCGCTCTCGGTCAATTATGCCACCACACAGGCCTACATGCGCCAGGAAGTGGCGAAACTCCTGGCCGCTTCGCTGACCGAATGCGGCATTCAGGTCAATGTGCAGTATTATGATCCGGCTGAGCTGTATGCCCCCGGCCCGGAAGGCATGATGTTTGGCCGCCAGTTTGACCTGGTGCAATATGCCTGGGGTTCGGGTTCCCAGCCGCCCTGCCTGTTCTATGAGAGCAGCCAGACGCCCTCCCCGGCGAATAACTGGCTGGGGATCAATGTTACCGGTTACAGCAGCCCTGAATTTGATGCAGCCTGCCAGGCGGCACGCTATGCCCGCGTGGATAATACCGCCGCTTATACTGAAAATCATCAGGCCGCGCAGCGTATTTTTGCTGCCGATCTGCCGGTGGTGCCCTTGTATTATCGTACTGCTGTTACCCTGGCACGGCCAGATTTGTGCGGTTTGAATATGGACATTACCGCGCGCAGTGCCTTGTGGAATTTGGAAGCGCTTGGGTATGGTGAGCTTTGCCCTTGAGGACAGTTTGGGAAAGGGATCGTATATGGATCGAATACTGATAGTGGATGACGCGCTTGATCTGGGGCGTTTGTGGCAGACTGCACTGCGCACCGCGGCGCCTGAATTGAACATTGCCGTGGTGCCCTCCGCCGAAGAAGCCTTGCTGGAGGCAAATTACCATGTCATTGATCTTTTAGTGACAGACATTCGTCTGCCCGGCATGGATGGTCTGGAGCTGGTGGAACGCATCCGCCGCCTGCATCCAGATATCAAGGTCATTCTCGTTACCGGGATGCGCGATGCCAATTATGAAAAGGCAGTCAAGGCGCTGAATGCCGATGCTTTCTTCGAAAAACCGTTTGAACTGGAAATCCTGGTCACAAAAGTGATGACCCTGCTGGAACTGGATACGGATTCCTGCTGCCCGGAGATAGATGCTGTGGAAGTTACATCTACAGAATCCAGGATGGACACGCGCCTGTCTGATGTGCTGGTCTCTTTCCGTGATGAAGTGAATGCGCTCGCGATAATCTTGCTGGACAGGGAGGGGAAAATAGTGGAACTGTGTGGAGACATCCCCGCGCCAGATTTTGAAAGCGTATGGGTGCCATCCATGCTGAAAGTGCTTAAAGCCGGCGGCGAGGTCTCTCATCTCTTGGGAAAAGATGTGCCTGAGAAAGATATCCTTGCCTTCAGCGGCAAGACATTTGACATGATGCTGCTCGCGCCGGTCGCCGGGTATTCGCTGGTCAGTATTCTGAAGAGTGGACGTACCACAGTGCGCCCGTCGCTGGTTTTTGAGGCGACGACAATCGTGCAGCCAGTACTGGTGAAAATCCTTGCGGAAATGGGCATCCCCGCGGAAGAAACGACGCCAACGCCGGCTGCAGAAGTCCCCCTGGCGGAAGTTGAACCGGAGGAAAACCTGGAAAATATGCTCTCCCAGTCCCTTCAGCAGGATGCGGATGCTTTTTGGAATGCTGCCCCTGATGTGAATGTGAAATCAAATCAGAATACGCTGACCTTTGAGGAAGCCAAACGGCGCGGATTGACGCCCAAAGACACTGGATAATCTGCTGTGACCTTATAAAAACTGCCGCCCCGTATGGGGCGGCAGTTAGTTTGTAGATCAGCTTATCAAGCCGGGTTTACTCGATCGTCCATTTTTCGTAGCGGTCGTATCCGGTCAGGGAGACGAAGGCTTTCACTTCCGGGCGAATAATTACCCAATCGCTGTACCAGGCCAGCGGGGAAACCACGGCTTCATCGACGACGAGAATCTGCTCTGCCTGGGCATACAGGTCCATGCGGGCCATTGGATCTGCTTCCTGTCCAGCTCGTGTCATCAGTTCGTCAAATTCGGGGCTGTTCCAGTCTACCACGTCGGCGTAAGCGCCGCCAGCAGAGAAAACCTCTTTGAGGAAGTTGTTGGCATCCGGGTAGTCCTGCACCCAACTGCTGCGATAAACATTTTCTTTGCCTTCTTTACGGCTGACTTTGAAGACTGCCCATTCCTGGTTGGTCAACTGAATTTCTACGCCCAGATTGTCTTTCCACATCTGCTGGACGGCTTCAGCGCGCATCTTGTGACCTTCGCTGGTGTTGAACATCATCACAATATTCAGGTCCGCAGCGGTCTGCCCGGTTTCATCCAGGTATTCCTGCAGCAGGGCTTTGGCGCCCTCAGGATCGTAGGCTACACCCAGGTCGGGATAGGCAGCCGTGGTGGGGCAGCCGGAAGCACCGGGGTTGCAGAACCAGTTCGCAACAATGCCGCTTTTCATCACCTGAACCAATGCTTCGCGGTCAATCGCCATGGAAAGAGCCTGGCGCACACGCACATCATCGGTTGGGGCCAGCTGGGTATTGAAGCTGTAGAATTCGGTTCCCAGGGTGCTGGTTGGGTAGAGCCACTGTGAGTAATCGGGATCAGACATGATGCGGTCATAATCCCCGGCGGGGAAGGCGGCTACATCCAGATTGCCGGCTTCAAATTCAGCCAGGGCGCTGCTGGTGGGGATGATTTTCCAGGTAACAACGTCAATTTGCGGGGTGGGGACAACTTCGTCGCCGGGCCAGAAGGGGTTCTTAACGATGGTCAATTCGGAGTCGTGGATCCATTCCTTCAAGGTGAAGGGGCCGTAGCCCTGGAAGAAACCTGTTTCGATCCAGCGGTCGCCGCGGCCTTCCGTGCAGTCGCTGCCTTCAATCAGCCATTCGGGCATCGCGTGATTGAACCACAGACCGATCACGCTCAGGTTATAAACAGCCGGGTCAATGAACTTGACTTCCAGCGTTTGGGCATCCAAAGCTTTGACGCCTACGGTGCTGAAATCGTCGGTCTCGCCCTGGCTGAAAGCTTCGGCGCCCTGAATGACGGCACCCTGCACGTACGCATAATCAGCGGCTGTGGCAGGGGTCATCGTGCGGCGGATACCGTATACGAAATCATCTGCGGTGACCATGCGGGGGTTGCCTTCGCAGTCCATCACTTGCACGACTTCTTCCTTTACAGCGTCCCAGCGGACCCAAGGCACATCGTCACGGATGGTGAAGGTGAAGGTTACCCCGTCATCAGCGACCACATAATCAGTCGCCATGGCGAGTTCATTCTCTGCAGTTTGTTCGTTTTGGCGGGTCAGGCCGACGGTAGTTTCATCAATGATGAGAATACCGCTTACATCCCAGGCCAAAGACGGGTCAATGGTGGGGAAATCCTGATTGTAGGTAAGCCGCAAGACTTTTTCGGCGGCCGGGGCAGCTTCCTCTCCGGCTTCACCTTCAACAACGACGATGACTTCTTCGCCTTCGCCTTCGACGACGACGGTTTCGATCATTGTGTCCGGTGCAGCTGGAGCCGGTTGGCAGGCAGCCAAGACCATCGCAGTGATGATAAACAGACTGACAGCTAATAACGTTTTGTTACGTGACATTGTTTCTCCTCCAAATCAAATTGTTTATTAATACTGCTCGACCGTAAGGCAATTTTTTTTCGGGGCTCCTTTCTGGAAAACCTGCTTGAATGTATTCCCGGTTTGATTATAATAAAAGAACCGCTGCAGAAAACTGAAAGCGGATTGCTTATTGAAATAGGATACGATAAACGGAAAATGCCTGCCAGCCTTATTTTATTGTGATCGGGACACAATGTACGTTTTTAATGACAGGTAGATGCGATATATAATTTATAGCACAAATTTCATCAACTGGCAATTCGTTTCGGTTGGCAGTTTATTCTAAAATGTGTTAAAATCAGGCGGCTATAGTACAATTGAGACAAATCTAGGGGCGTGGTGCAATGGCAGCACACCGGACTTTGAATCCGTGAATCTTGGTTCGAATCCAGGCGCCCCTGCTCGTTTCAACATACTGCCCACGCAGACGGGCTTTGCACCGCTTCGGCAGTGCAAAGCCTGGATTGTTAATAGAGGCTTTATCAGAGGAGTATTGACAGGATGAAGACAACCACAGTAATTCTCGCAGCTGGACAGGGAACGCGCATGCGTTCTGCCCTGCCCAAAGTTTTGCATTCTTTGGGCGGCAAACCGCTGCTGCAATACTCCCTTGACCTGGCCGCGCAGCTTGGTTCAGACTCCCCGGTAGTGGTGGTGGGGCACGGCGCTGACCAGGTACGTGAAACTGTCGGTGATAAAGCCCGCTTTGCGGTGCAGGAAAAACAGCTGGGCACGGCCAATGCGGTGCAGGCTGCCGAGACGGCGGCGGCGGGTGAGGCTGATCTGGTGGTGGTGATCAGCGCGGATATGCCCCTGCTGCGTCCTGAGACCCTGCAGGAGCTGGTTCATTGCCAGATGGAGAACCCTGGCCCGCTGACTCTGTTGACCGTGATTTCGGATCATCCCCGCGGCTTTGGGCGGATTGTGCGCACTGCGGAGGGGGGCGTGGCTGCAATCGTTGAAGAAGCACAGGCCGCGCCGGAACAGTTAGCCATCCGTGAACTGAACGTTGGCGCGTATTGCTTCCGCGATGACTGGTTGTGGCCGGCATTGAACCGTGTGAAACTCTCTCCCAGGGGCGAGTATTACCTCACCGATCTGGTAGAGATTGCTGTTGCCGAGGGGCAGGCGGTGCAGGCCCTGGTGGCCGAAGATATGGAAGAGACGATCGGGATTAACACGCGGGTACACCTTGCGGAAGCCGAAGCCATTCTGCGGCAGCGCATCAATACTGCCTGGATGGAATCTGGCGTGAGGATGATTGACCCTTCCGCAACCTATATTGATGCCTCCGTGCAGATTGGCCGCGATACGGTTATCTGGCCGAACACGTACCTGCACGGCAGCACCGTCATCGGGGAGGACTGCGAGATTGGCCCCAATACGATCATCCGCGATACCAAAGTCGGCAGCCGCTGCAAGATCCTTGCTTCTGTGCTGGAAAAAGCAGAACTAGAAGATGGTGTGGATATGGGGCCGTTTGCCCGCCTGCGCAAGGGCGCGCATCTGGCCGAAGGCGTTCACATGGGCAATTTTGGCGAGGTAAAGGATTCGTATCTTGGCCCTGGCTCCAAGATGGGGCATTTCTCCTACATTGGCAACGCCAATATCGGCAGAGAGGTCAATATCGGCGCCGGGACAATTACCTGTAATTATGATGGCAAGCATAAACATCTCACAGAAATTGGGGATGATGTGTTCATTGGCAGCGATACCATGCTGGTTGCGCCGGTCAGGATTGGCGCAGGCGCGCGCACTGGTGCAGGCGCAGTGGTGACGAAGGATATTGATGCCAATACTACCGTGGTGGGTGTGCCTGCCCGCCCGCTGCATAAGTCGAAAGAGAAAGATGGAAGCTGACTTAATCTGGCTGCTTCTGGCAGCCTTGTTCATTCTTGATCTGTTATTTACGGCGTCGCGTGCCAGTTTCACCTATTTGCGCGAATCGCAGTTGGAACAATACGCAGAAACCAACTCCTCGTCGGTTGAAAAAATCCAAAAGTTGATGGATCTCAGTCATCTGCCTGCCACACTCCGTATGAGCGTGGTGCTGGTGCATTTTTTGATGGCCGGGATTGGCGGCTGGCTGGCGGTGCAATGGATGCAGGAGGTTTATCCCTGGTGGGGTATTTTGGGGCTGCTCGTATTTGCTTTTTTGACCTTGTCCGTGGAGTTTATCCTTGAAGGCCGGGTGTTAAAGTCGGTTGAACTGTGGGCGGTGCGGTTGCTGCCGGTGGTCCAATTTCAGGATGGCCTATTTCGGCCTTTGGCGCGCTTGTTGATGCGCATGCTCGGTGCGGATACAGAGCTTAAACGCAGTCTTGGATCGATGACCGATGATGAGCTGAAAACCTGGGCTGAGGAAAGCCTGTCGGACGAAAATACGCTGGAAAAAGGCGAGCGGCGCATGATCTACTCGATCTTCCATTTCAGTGATACCCTGTGCCGTGAGATCATGGTGCCGCGCATTGACGTGTTTGCCCTGGATGTGAATACCTCGCCGCCAGAGGCGATCAAGATGGTGCTGGAGTCCGGACATTCACGCCTGCCGGTCTACGAAGAAGGAATCGATAATATTATCGGTTTGCTGTATGCCAAAGATCTGCTCGAATGGCAGGTGAATGGCAATAACAATATGGAGCGCGAGATCCGCACCCTGCTCAAGCCGGCCTATTTCATCCCCGAGGCCAAGCGGGTGGACAAGCTGCTGCGCGAAATGCAGGCCCGCGGTGTGCACCTTTCTGTGGTGGTCGATGAATACGGTGGCATGGCCGGCCTGGTCACGCTGGAGGATATTGTCGAGGAAATTGTCGGCGAGATCCGTGATGAATATGACCAGTTGGAAGAAGACCCCTATGAACAGGTTTCGGCAGATGAGTACGTTTTTCAAGGCCGGATTGATATTGAAGATATCAACGATTTGATTGGTACGCACCTGACCCGCGAGATTTCGGATACCCTGGCCGGGTTCATCATCGGCGAGATTGGCGCCGTGCCGGAAGGCGGCGAAAGCGTGGAAGTCGAGGACTGGGTGCTGACCGTTGAGCAGGTGATCGGACGCAGCATTCGCAGTGTGCGCGCAAAACGAATTCCTCAACCCGAAGAAATGGAAGGAGAGCAAGAGAATGGTAAGTAATGAAATGAAAGAAAAGCTGGTCCAGCTGGCGATTGAAGCCCGTGAAAAGGCGTATGTGCCCTATTCGCATTATCAAGTGGGTGCGGCCTTGCTAACCAAAAGCGGCAAGATTTTCACCGGCGTCAATATCGAAAACGCTGCTTACCCGACCACCATGTGCGCGGAACGGGTGGCGGTGTTTAAGGCCGTCTCGGAAGGTGAGAAGGAATTTGAAGCGATGGCCGTGGTCACTGCAAATGCGGGATTTTGCTGCGGGGGCTGCCGTCAGGTACTGGCCGAGTTTGGTCTTGATACGCTTGTGCTGATTGCTGATAATCAGGGTAATGTGCACTTTGAGATGACTGTCAGCGAGTTGCTGCCCGGTGCGTTTACGCCGGAGTTTTTGGAAAAATAAATGCTGGTGAATAAAGCGCAGCTTATGGCTGCGCTTTTTCGATTAAAATACGGGTGTAATGATGTTGCGAAACATCATTGTAGTAGCCACTTTAGTGGCTATTTCTCCACAAGCTATAATGATTAAAGTCATTACTACAATGATGTAAAATGACAGTGTTGTAATAGTGATTGAGGCTGCAACCTGCAAGGATTTCATCATGAGTGCAAAAGCACAATCCGACGATGAAAAGCACGCCGTCCTTCAACGCAGGATTCAATTTGGCTATCCTTTACATGCGCCACCACATCCATTTCGAGAGCATAACATTTTCTTGATCACCGCAGCAACATATAAACACCAACGCATTTTGAATACAAAACAGCGTCGCGCAGTTTTTCAGGAAGATTTGCATGATTCTCTTCGTCAAATAGAATGTGAGTTAATTGCCTGGGTCATTTTGCCGGATCATTATCATTTTCTTGCTGAAATGTCTGATTTGAATGATTTGGCAGTGCTATTGCAATTGCTTCCTGGACGAAATGCACGAAAATGGAATCAAGAGGATTTATTAACCGGGCAGCGCAAGGTCTGGTACCGATATACAGATCGCGTGATGCGGAATGAAGTGCATTTGGAGAAGTCTTTCAATTACATTCATTACAACCCTGTCAAGCATGGTTATGTGAATGATCCTTATGCGTGGCAATGGAGCAGTTTGCAGGTTTATCTTGAGCAGGAAGGCCGTGAATGGCTGCAAAATTGTTGGCGTCGTGCTGCTCCTACGGGCGAGTTTGGAAAAGGGTGGGATGATTAATTGTACGGCAAGCCAGACGGCTTCAGCCGTTATAGCCTGCAAAGGGTAGCCAATGAAGTGGTTACTACGATTATGTAAATGGAATTGTGTTGTTGTGAATAAAGGAATTTTATACAGGAGCAAGAATTAGACAATGCCATCCACCGAGCGATCCAAACGCGTAGATGCCGTCGTCCTGCGTCATTCTGACTGGGGCGAGGCGGACCGCATCCTCGTGCTCTACACCCGCGAGATGGGCAAGGTGCGCGCCATCGCCAAAGGCGTGCGCAAACTGCGCTCGCGCAAGGCCGGCCATCTTGAACCTTTTACCCGCGTTATCCTTCAGCTTGCCAAAGGCCGTGACCTGTGGATCGTCACCCAGGCCGAGACCGTGGAGGCTTACCAGCCCCTGCGCGAAGACCTGGAACGCATGGGTTACGCCTCCTATATTGTCGAACTCATGGACCGCTCCAGTGGGGAGGAAGGCGCAAACCTGCCGCTCTACCGCCTGCTGACCGATACCCTCCAACGCCTGGCCGAAAGCGATGATCCCTTCCAGGTGGTGCGCTACTACGAACTGCGTCTGCTCGACCTGCTTGGCTTCCGTCCGGAGCTGAAGGTGTGCGGCAACTGCGGAAAACCGATCCAGCCGGAGGACCAGTTCTTCTCCGCCGAGGTGGGCGGCGCGCTGTGCCCCAACTGCAGTAAGGGTGTGCCCGGCGTGCGGCCCATGTCGATGCGCACGCTCAAGTTCCTGCGCCATTTCCAGCGCAGCACCTACGCCGATGCCATGCGCGTCTCTCTGCCTGACCCCGTGCGCCCTGAAATGGAAGCTGCCATTCAGTCCTATCTGATGTACCATCTCGAGCGCAAGCTGAATACGCCGGATTTTCTGAAATTAGTACGCAAGAAAAATTTATAATTTATATATTACAATTCATAATTAACTACACCCTGCACGCTGGATTTGTCAAAGCGACGGGTGTTTTTGTTTATGCTGGAAAACTTGTACAAATATGCAATCGGATTGCATATTTGTACAAAAAATAGTTCTGGGCTTTTCTTTTGTGAAATGCCTGGCAATAAAAAGTTATTGTGCTTCGCTTTGCTCTGTACTCTTGAAACCGGATATAATAGATAATAATAGGACGTGTTATTCAATCAGATACGGAGGCAGAGATGAAGATCAGTGCGAGGAATGTGTTGAAGGGCAAGGTGAAGAAGGTCATCCCCGGGGTGGTTAATTCGGAAGTGGTTATTGAAACGGCCAGCGGTGAGACGATCGTGTCCATCATCACCAAAGAGTCTGCGGAGAGTTTGGAACTGGCGGAAGGCAAGAAGGTGTATGCGGTGGTCAAGGCTTCTAATGTGATGGTGGCGGTGGACTGATCCTGCGGAAAACACTACAGGCCTGACGGTTCTGGTAACCTGTCAGGCCTGTGTATTTAAGGTTGGAATTCGTATTATTCCTCGTGTTTTTCTTCGCTGCCCATGAAGTACGGGGTGGTGGCGTGGCCGGGTTTGCTGACCCCTTCGCGTTTGAAAACCGCGCTGACCGTCCTGAACAGGATACGCACGTCCAGCCCCAGTGACCAGTTGTCCACATACCATACATCCAGGCGGAACTTGTCTTCCCAGGAGATGGCATTGCGCCCGTTGACCTGTGCCCAGCCGGTGATGCCGGGCAGCACGTCGTGGCGGCGGGCCTGTTCGGGGGTGTAGCGGTCGAGGTATTCGACCAGCAGCGGGCGGGGGCCGACCAGGCTCATTTTGCCTGAGAGCACGCTGAACAGCTCCGGCAGCTCGTCCAGGCTGGTAGCCCGCAGGAGTTTGCCGAATCGGGTGATGCGCTTCTCATCCGGCAGGGGGTTTCCCTGGCGGTCCACGGCGCTGCGCATGCTGCGGAATTTGCACAGGGTGAACACCTCGCCATGATAACCGGGCCGCGGCTGGCAGAAGAACAGCGGCCAGCCCTGGATGATCAGCAGCACTACGGCGACCACCAGCATGATGGGCAAGGCGATCACCAGACCGAGCAGGGTTACCAGCAGGTCAAACAGGCGTTTGGAGAGGGGGACGCCGCGGGGGAAGAGTTTCATGCTGGCATTTTACCAGAGAGTTGTTCTTCTGTCATTGCGATAAGGGTTATGGCCCGACGTGGCCGCGAAGCGTCAGCCACTGTCAAGGAGATTGCCACGCTCCGGCTCCGCCTTCGCTCGCAATGACATCAGAGGGGTAAGAGCATTCTTCTATGCATTATAATTTTTCCTCCACAATGACAATCCCCCTTACCTTTGTTATAATTCAGCACGGAGGATTTACAGGCAATAACCCTTCCTCCCTGGAGGCAGAAAATGACAGAGAAGAAAGGCCGCGTTTTTTCGGGGGCACGCCCCACTGGCCGTCAGCACCTGGGTAATTACCTGGGCGCCATTCAAAATTATGTTGCATTGCAGAAAGACTATAACTGCGTGTATTGCATCGTTGATATCCATGCCCTGACCACGGTTGAGACCACGCAGAACTTGAAATCCAACACGATGGAAATGGCCCTGGATTGGCTGGCCGCGGGGATTGATCCCAAAGAGTCGATCATGTTCATCCAGTCGCATGTGCCGCAGGTGATGGAACTGCATACGATCCTCTCGATGGTCACCCCGTACGGCAAGCTGGTCGAGCTTCCCACCTTTAAAGACAAGATCAGGGAAAACCCCAAGAACATCAACTACGGTCTGGTTGGGTATCCTGTGCTCATGTCAGCGGATATTCTGCTCTACAAGACCGACGTGGTGCCGGTGGGTGTGGACCAGGCTCCTCATCTTGAATTTGCCCGCGAGGTGGTGCGTTCTTTTAACTATCGGTACAGTACCGATGTGCTCATCGAGCCGAAGATGAAGATCACCCAGATTCCCAAGGTGATTGGTACCGACGGCGTGCAAAAGATGAGTAAGAGTCTCAACAATCACATCGAGCTGGCTTCGACTCCCGAGGAAACCCAGAAGCGGGTGATGACGATGAAGACCGATCCGCAGCGCCTGCGCCGTGACGACCCCGGTGACCCGGATGTGTGCAATGTTTTCTCGCTGCACAAGATCTTCTCCAGCGAAGAAGAAGTGGCGATGATCAACCGTGAATGCCGTACGGCTGGCATCGGCTGCGTGGACTGCAAAAAGCGCCTGGCTGCCAACATGAACGCTCATCTGGCGGGCTTCCGCGAGCGCCGCGCCGTTTTTGCCCAGCGCGAAGACGAAGTGTGGGACATTCTCAATGACGGGGCCAAACGGGCACGTGAGATTGCCGAACAAACCATGGTCGAAGTCCGCGAGGCGATTGGTCTGCCGTAAAAAAAAATTCTATCGAATAATCAAATCGAGGCTATTCCAAAAGGACAGCCTCGATTTGATTTAATCGCGGCCATTGAAAATTGGCGATAGTTAAAAAGACAGTGTTGTATTTTTACTCAATCCGGGATAGAATAAGAAAGGAATACAAGGAAAGTAAGGAATTCGGAGGTTTATATGGAACTCGCAAAAATTACCAGCAAAGGACAGGTTACCCTGCCGATTAATATCCGCAGAGCGTTAAACCTGAAAACCGGTGACAAGGTTGCTTTTGTTGAATTGAACGGTCAATACGTGCTTGCCAACCCTGTTTCTCTTGTGCTTCGTGAAGCCCGCGAAGGGTTTGCTGGCGAAGCAGAACGGCTCGGTTTGCAGGATGAAGAAGATGTTGTCAAATTGGTAAAAGAAGTATGTCAGAACAGAGACTGATCAGCCATGCGAGTCATGCTGGATACAAAGACTCTCAAAAAGTAAAAAAATTCAATTTGAAGCTACTTGTTTCGTATTCTAGACCATAAAATACCGTAACAAGACAGGCAATCTTTCTGGAATTCTTTAAGCTCAGTTAAGCTCAAACTTCTTTATTTCTAATTAAAGATAAAACGAGAAGAACATGAAGTACTCTATCCGCAGTATTTTTATTCATTTGCTCATATGAAGAAATTCCGTGGCAAACATTGTTTCGAATATTCCAACCTCTTTGGTCTGTTAGCAAAGTGCGGAAATAAATACTCGCATCTTTCCCAAGAGCAGATATCACTTCTTGACTCTTAATTAATTCATCTAGTGTTTTTAAATGATATCCACCATTCCGACTGGGTTTTAGTATTGCTCCTCCAGAAAGTTCAACTAAATTTCTAATTACCCGTTCTATTTGCGGTACAAGAAGATGAATAGATTGATTATATTTTCCAACAAAGTAGGCATCAATACCATCACTCAAGAATTTCTCATCCTGTTCATTGATAATAGGGGACTCAAGGATAAATTGAATTAATTCATTGGTTGTTACTGAATATTCTTTGGTAATTCTAATAAGAACTTCGCTCAAGAATATACTTGAGAGGCTTAAATTTTGTGACATCTGATGAACAATATGTCCATCGATATCCTCATCAAGAGGACCAACTTTTGCTAAAATTCGCCCTTGAGAATCAGTTATTTGTGTTGTAACCAAAAACGCGAATGGGGAACGATTTGACAAATCACGCAATAAATCCTCTATTTCTTCTACACTTGGTATGAAATTTATGATCATGAATTGAAGAGATTTAGAAATTTCCCCCCTTAAAAAACGGTTCACATACTCCTCAAATTCTTCTCTTGGAATATTGATTTCATGTGAAATTTTTTGCATATTGTCATTGAGTTTCGAACCAAGTGATTGGATAGTTTTCAATACTTGCTCGGCATTATTCCTTAGGTTGAATTGTTTATATATCTGATATATATGTTCCAAATGGGCTGCTGCAATCATTGGATCAGATTTGGATGCTAAGTGCTCAAATGATTGACCTAATGACAAAATAACCCGGTCAACCTCTTGGAAAAGCTTTTTGCCTTGATAATATTGAGCTAATCGTGTTGCTGCTTTTTCAGATACCCAAGGATCATCATCGTCAAGTCTAAGTAACCGCTTTTCTAAATCTGCAACAATCTTCTTTTCTTCATTCTGAGTAAGTTTAATTTTTTTGTTATTCACGAGAAGATCAAAACCTAACCCCCACAGGCCTGGTTTTGCATCATCAGTTACTCCTGCTTCATAATTAAGGATAATCTGTTTTGAACGTGAAATTAATTCCTGATTATTCACAGACATTGAAACAGAAAAAGCACGCTCTAATTTTTGAACCATACTTACGATATACTTATGCAATCGCCGTTCCACAATACGATGTAATGCCCTCACATAAATAATTGCATATTCAAATTCAGGCTGCTCGTCAATCGCAGTTTCTGATAAATCCCATACTAACCCCGAATATCTTGCTTTCAGAAGAGGGTTGTTTGTTTCTTTAGATCGTTTTTTCCAGTATTCAATCATCAGAACATCAATTTCAGAAATGCTTGGGTTTTCAATGATTTTTCCCCCTTCCGCCTCCCACGTGGCCATTGGGCCAAAATAGGTTCCCCAATTCGACATATGATCATGGTATTCGTGACAAGAAAATGCTACTACCTCATACTTCCATTCATTGCACGGCTTATCATCTACTTCTTGATTTCTGATACTCGTTAATTCCGACAATATATCATGCTCAGATACCCCAACCATATTTTCGATCTCAGCAAGTTTGACATTCAGACTTTCAATAGCAGGATTCATTTTTTCACTTTTCCTCAAGGTAATTTTCCAGGTTTCTATTATTATATTCATATATCAAAAAAACTACGCTCTTAAAAGTATAGATATGCCCACAAAAAACATAAGTTATTGGATTTGGTTCGCAGGAAGGGTTGCTGCCCTACCCTTAAACAGAAAATGCGCCCAATTTGGGCGCATTTTTTTATCCCAGGTACAGGTTCCCGCGAAATCCCCCGATAGGTGAACCTGTCTGTACCTTATTTTTCCAGTGGCATGACCAGTGCCAGCACCAGGTAGACCAGGATGCCGTGTCCGAAAGTCAGGGCCATCAGGATGAAGATCAGGCGCACGATGCTTGGGTCCAGGTCCAGCCATTCGGCCAGCCCGCCGCACACGCCGGCGATCATCTGCTCGTCACGGCTGCGGTGAATATTTCCTCTTTCATTCATTGCAACACTCCTTTTTCAATAAAACTACTGTTTATCCAGCTATATTTCCAGCTTCAATTTCTGAGGCGGTTTGTGCAGCCTTCTCAATTACACCAGTCTCTTCTGTGGGTTGTTCAGCAGCCACTGCGGGTGCAGCAGGTTTGTCTGCGGGCAGTTCCTTGTGGCCGAGCATGGCCTGGGCCAGCTTACCCTGCCATTTTGCCATCCAGTTCAGCAGGTGCAGCGAGGCGGGCGCCGCAAAGATGCCCACCAGGAAGGACAGACCTGCGATCATATACGGGTCGGGTCGGGCAATGAAGACCTGATTGTTGAAGAGCTGGAAGTGAATATTCCAGTCCCCCGTATAGATCTGCCAGCCAGGGATGACCAGCGCCAAGGGCACCAGGAGCAGGCTGACGGAAGTTGCCAGCACTGTCGTCGCCACGGTGAAGTTGAGAATGCCCAGCGGGAATTTGAGCAGCAGGTAGAGCATCCCTTTCCAGGTGACCGGGTTGTTGAACCAGGCTTTCATCCGCCCCCAGAAATTTGCGGCCGGGTCAACCGGGTGGTTCATTGGCGGAATGTTGACCCGCAGCAGCCCGGCAGATAACCAGCGTTCAAAGGCAGTCAGCCCCCAGGAGATGGCGAACACCAGCGCCAGCACCAGCAGGCCAATCCAGATGATGACCAGTGAAATGCCCAGTGACCAGCCGGTGACCAGGAAAACAAAATAGGCGATCCCCAGCGGGAAGGTAAGATACAGGTAGGCGAGATTCAAATAGGTTGATGCCTGCGCGAACACGCCATAGAATTTTTCAAAGAATGATTTTTCTTTCATCAGTACCCTCTTTTATTTTAGATTTCACTATTACATACGCATCACCGCTGGAAAAGTTGCAAAAAAAATCTCCCGCAGATTTTTCGCTGCGGGAGAAGGAAAGGGTTATTCAGAAATGGACAGGGGAGCGATCCGCTGTGCTGCGTCAGCGTACCACCAGCCACGCGCCTACCCCCATCACTGCCATACCGATGATGCGCGGCAGGGTCATTGGGCGGACATCAAGCCCCAGCCAGCCGAAATGGTCCATGACAGCCCCTAATGCCAGTTGGGCTGCTACCATGATCGAAACCGTTGCTACTGAACCCAAACGAACAATGGCGATATTCACTGAAGAGATCACCACCAGTCCCAGCAAACCTGCCAGCCAGGTATACCAGGGGGTCTCGCGCCAGGCGCGCATATTCCCGCCGCCGATTAACAGCAAAATCATCCCGGATACGATCGTGCCGCCTATATGCACAATAAACACACTCTCGATTTGCCCGATACGCTGGTTCAGGATACTGGCTAAGGGTGATTGAATGGTCACTGCCATGCCGGCGATCGCCGCCAGAAAGGCTGCTATCAGGATATTTGTCATCGGTTTTCTCCATTTATAAAATAAAGCTGGCGGCAACCTACCACCAGCCATACGCTGAAATGATTTCTGGCACGCAGCCTTAGTACAGGTAATCCTTCAGGAAGCGGCTGCGGGTGGGGTGACGCAGCTTGCGCAGGGCTTTGGCTTCGATCTGGCGGATGCGCTCGCGGGTCACATTGAAATAGCGGCTGACCTCTTCGAGGGTATGATCCTTGCCGTCAATCAGCCCAAAACGCAGTTCCAGCACCTGCCGCTCACGTTCGGAAAGCGCGCCCAGCGCCGACTGCACCTGTTCGCGCAGCATTTCACGCGCGGCGGCGTCCATTGGCTCCAGGGCATCTACATCCTCAATAAAATCACCCAGCGAGCTGCTGTCCTCGTCACCGACGGGGCGTTCCAGTGAGATGGGTTCATCTGCCGATTGCAGCACACGCTGTACCTTGGCGGTGGCCCACACCAGACGGCGTTCCAGGTCAGGATCCAGTTCTTTGTCTTCCTCTTTGGCCGCCTTGATCGCTGCCACATCTTCTTCCTGCATGAAGTTGGATTCGATCGCCAATTCTTCGTTGGTGGGGTCGCGGCCCAGGTCCTGCACCAGCCGGCGCTGGACGCGCATCAGGCGGGTGATGGCTTCAAACAGATGCACCGGGATGCGGATGGTGCGCGCCTGTTCAGCGATATAGCGGCTGATCGATTGGCGGATCCACCAGGTGGCGTAGGTGCTGAATTTGAAGCCGCGCGTCGGGTCAAATTTATTCACCGCCCGCAGCAGGCCGAGGTTGCCCTCCTGGATCAAATCAAGGAAAGAAATGCCCCGCCCCAGATAGCGCTTGGCAATGCTGACCACCAGACGCAAATTGGCACGGATCAGCGCCTGGCTGGCTTCTTCTGCCAGGTCATCGATGCATAGTATGTCCGCTTGCAGCGATTCTTCGTCTGGTAAGTGACGCTCAAAGAAGGCCATGCGCGGCATTTTTTCTTTGCGTTGAAAATGGGCGAGTAAATCCTCTGCCAGCGGCGGAGGCATGACGTACATTCCCAAAAACACATCAAAAAACTGGCGGGCGATGCTGTCCCAGGCGTCATTCTTTCCCCAAATGCCATTGCTTAGATACGAGCGCAGATAAGAAGGCTCGTCTGAAGCCCATGAGGCGCGTAAAGCCTGGGCTTCGCTGAGGATCAGGGGCAGGTCTGGCAAATCCAGTCCGCCTTTCGAACCGGTTCGTTTTCGCAGGGCTTTCCAGGCAGTGCCAAGCTGTTTGTGACTGCTCTCTTCCCGTTCAGGGAAGATTTTCGAGAAATCAGGCAAATCGTCTTCTTCCAGCATCTCAACAATTTTTTCCAGCTGGTTCCAGGAATCAAGCACACCCTGGATGATTACCAGATAAACCAATTGATGCTGACTCAGCTTGCTGCGTTCGCCATCCAGGCTGCCTTCCAGAATAGACGCAAGAATACAACTGGCAGCAATGCGCGTAGCCAGACGAAATTCGCTGTCGGCGTCCAGCAAGTCAATTTGTCCAATTTCTTTCAGGTATAAGCGCACCGGGTCTTCAGAAAGCTCAACCGCTATTGAGGGGTCTTCGAGAATCTCCAGGGGGTCCTCCACTTGGGTCTCTTCTGTCCAGTCGTCAATATCCCCGCTTTTGTCATTTTCGTCGGTGTCTGACGATTCTCCTTCATCTTCTAGCGCCTCGTCAGCTTCCCCTTCATCCAGTTCTTGCTCAAAGTTGAATGCATGCGCGCTTTTCTTGCTGCCCGTCCCACGGGGTGACGGTTTTTTTTGCTGCTTCGATGGAAGCGTGTCCGATAAATGAGCGGAATTGGATGGTTCCATGTGCATAACTATACCATTCCCAGGATGTTTAATCCACTGATGTTACGCAAAAGAGGCAAAAATCGGGTAATCTTAAGGCATGGACAAAGAAAACTTGGAACTGTACACAGATTATTTGATAAGC
>Ga0334887_1001824_pt1 | contig 26119 bp, 18 predicted proteins | sample GraSluR1_MG_10_FD_207217 | JGI IMG/M metagenome (GOLD analysis project Ga0334887, IMG submission 207217) | Sludge microbial communities from methane-producing bioreactor in Wageningen University, Netherlands - Granular Sludge_18_07-R1 | ecosystem: Engineered > Bioreactor > Anaerobic >...
TTTGCAGAATAAATTCCTCGCCAGCGTGGACAAACTCTTCGAACGGAAGCAGTTCAAAAGTCTTAAGGAGCTCCTGAGCACGATGGAACCCGCCGATATCGCCGAGATCCTCGCGGAGAAGGCGGCCGCGGAGCGCGCGTTTCTCTTCCGGCTTCTGCCGAAGGACCTCGCGATCGAGGTCTTCGAGTTCATGGAGGGAACCGAGCGCGAGGAGCTGCTCGCGAACTTCACCGACTCGGAAGTGGCCTCCATCATCGAGGAGATGTCCGACGACGACCGCACCGCGCTCTTCGACGAACTCCCCGCCAAGACGGTGAAAAAGCTGCTCGCGCACCTCTCCCCGGAGGAACGGAAGCTGGCGAACGCACTGCTGAACTACCCCGCGGACTCCGCGGGGCGCATCATGACCCCCGAATTCATCGACCTGAAGGAGGGGATGACCGTCGCCAAGGCGCTGGAACGTATCCGCGCTACCGCCGCGAAGAAGGAGACCATCTACACGTCCTTCGTAGTCAGCCCCGAACGCCGCCTCAAGGGGACCGTCCATCTCGAGGATCTCATCCTCGCTGCTCCCGAGACGCCGCTGACCGACGTCATGGACGGCCAGCCCGTCTTCGTCACGACCTCTACCGACCAGGAAGAGGCGGCGAAGACCATGTCTCGCTACGACCTCCAGACGATCCCCGTGGTGGACAAGGAAGAACGCCTCGTGGGAATACTCACCTTCGACGACATCCTCGACGTCATCCAGGAGGAGGCCACGGAGGACTTCGAGAGGATGGCGGGCATCCAGCCCGTCGAGGAGAACTACCTCGAAGCCGGCGTCCTCACTCTCGCGCGCAAGCGGCTGACGTGGCTGCTCGTCTGCATCGTCACCCAGCTCTTTTCATCCTTTATCCTGCAAAGCTACACCTTCGCCCTCGAAAGCGCCGTGGCGCTCGCCTTCTTCATTCCGATGCTCATCGGCACGGGAGGGAATACCGGGACGCAGGCGGCGACGCTCGTCATCCGCGGCTTCACTCTCGGAGAAATCATCAAGACGGACATTCAAAAAGTGCTTTCGAAGGAGATACTCTCCGGCCTGCTCCTCGGCGGCTCGCTCGCCGTTCTCGCCTCGCTGCGGGCGTGGATGATGGGCACGGGGGCCGGCATCGCGATCACCGTGGCCATCTCCGTCGTCGGCGTCGTCATGCTGGGCAACCTCGTCGGCGCGCTCCTCCCCTTCGCGGCGAAGAAATTCAAAATCGACCCTGCGGTCATGTCGGGCCCCTTCATCACAACGGTCGTCGACATTCTCGGCCTTCTGCTCTACTTCGAGGTCGCGCGGCGCGTGCTCCACTTGGGATAAAAGAGGTCGTGTCATGACGAATCTCAGGGAAAAATTCCTCGAAAGCGTGGACAAGCTCTTCGAGCGGAGGCAGTTTCAGAGCCTCAAGGAGCTGTTCGACACCATGGAACCGGTCGATATCGCGGAAATCCTGGCGGAGAAGGCAGCTCCGGAGCGCGCCTTCCTCTTTCGCCTTCTGCCGAAGGATCCGGCGGTCGATGTCTTCGAATTCATGGGGGGATCTGAACGGGAGGAGATGCTTGCCGGTTTCACCGATACGGAGGTGGCCTCCATCATCGAGGCGATGTCCGACGACGACCGCACCGCGCTCTTCGACGAACTCCCCGCACACACGGTGACCACACTCCTTTCGCACCTCTCCGCCGAGGAGCGAAAGCTTGCCAACACCCTGCTGAACTACCCCGCCGACTCGGCCGGCCATATCATGACCCCCGAGTTCATCGACCTGAAGGAGGGCATGACCGTCGCGCAGGCCATTGAGAGAATCCGGGCCACGGCAGCGAAGAAGGAGACGATCTACACTTCCTTCGTCGTCGCTCCCGACCGGCGCTTGAAGGGAACCGTAAGCCTGGAAGACCTCATCCTCTCCGCCCCCGAGACGCCGCTGACGGAGCTCATGGACGGCAGCCCCGTCTTCGTCGCCACCTCGACGGATCAGGAGGAAGCGGCCAAGACCATGTCCCGCTACGACCTCCAGACGCTCCCCGTCGTAGACATGGAGGAGCGTCTGGTCGGCATACTCACCTTCGACGACATCCTCGACATCGTCCAGGAGGAGGCGACGGAGGACTTCGAGCGGATGGCCGGTATCCGTCCCGTCGACGAGAGCTACCTCGACGCGGGAGTGGTCATGCTCGCGCGCAAACGGCTGACATGGCTGCTCGTCTGCATCGTCACGCAGCTCTTCTCGTCGACGATCCTCGAACGCTACACCTTCGCGCTCGAAAGCATGGTTGCGCTCGCCTTCTTCATTCCTCTGCTTATCGATACGGGGGGAAACACGGGGACGCAGGCGGCGACGCTCGTCATCCGCGGGCTCACCGTGGGCGAGATCGGCATGGGCGACCTTCGCGGCGTCCTCTTGAAGGAGAGTCTCTCCGGTCTGCTGCTCGGAAGCGTTCTCGCCGCCCTTGCCTCGTTCCGGGCGTGGACGATGGGCACGGGCTTCGGCGTAGCGCTCGTCGTGGCCATCTCCGTCGTCGGGGTCGTGATGCTGGGCAATCTCGTCGGCGCACTGCTCCCCTTCATCGCGAAGAAGTTCAGGATCGACCCCGCCGTCATGTCCGGCCCCTTCATCACCACCGTCGTCGACATCCTCGGCCTCCTGCTCTACTTCGAGGTCGCCCGGCGCGTGCTCGGCCTGGGGTAGCGCCGCTACTTCTCCAGCTTCATATCCCCGGGGCGGATGCGTCCCGTCTTCCGCAGGATTTCCGCGAAGAGCAGCGAAAGAGCCGCGGGAAGGAGAAAGTGGAGCAGCAGAATACCCGGCCATGCGGCGGCGCCCATGGTTTCAAGCGTCGAGACCTGCCCGACGAGGCCGCTTGTTCCCATTCCGGCGCCGACACGGCTGTTCTCCATCCTGAAGAACACCGTAGAGGCAGGCCCCAGAAGTGCGGAGGCAAGGGTGGGAGGAATCCATATCCACGGATTCCGTATGATGTTGGGGATCTGGATCATCGAGGTTCCAAGCCCCTGCGAGAAAAGCCCGCCGATACCGTTGTCCCTGTAGCTCGCTACGGCGAACCCGATCATCTGGCAGCAGCACCCCGTAGTCGACGCGCCGGCCGCCAACCCCGAAAGACCGAGCGAGATGGAGAGCGCCGCGCTGCTTATCGGCAGCGTGAGGGCGACGCCCATCATTACGGAGACGAGAATGCCCATCGGGATCGGATGCAGCGTCGTGGCCACGTTGATCGCGTTGCCTATCCAGTACATCATCCCCGCGATGAACGGACCGGCAACGACGCCCGTCAGTCCGCCGACGAGGATTGTCACCGCGGGCACGACGATGATGTCCATCCCCGTCTTTCCCGCGATACGCCGCGAAAACTCCGCTCCTGCAAGCGAGGCGACCAGCGCTCCCACTGGCTCGCCGATAGCAACGGCCACGGCGCCCCCCTCGAAAGAAAAGGTCCCGGCACCGATCGCCCCCGCAATCAGCGAGGAGAAGAGCCCCAGAGGCGGCGCGCCCAGCGCGAACGCGACCCCGGCGCCGATCGCCGGCCCCATGAGGAGCTGGGCGATCCTTCCGAATAGCTCCACCGAGGGCATGGAGAGAAGTCCTCCCGCCTGCCGGAGAATCAGGCCGATGATCAGCGAGGCGAAGAGTCCCAGCGCCATACCGTTGGACACCTTGACGAGGTATCCGCGGAAGGAGCTCTCCCTGCCCGCGCCTTCAGCGGGAGAGACGGATTCGTTCATTGCAAGCACCACCTTTGTCAGCTGTATTTACACCTGACAAAGCATACACCTTTATTTCTCTTCGAGCAAGTAGTTCTTTTCTCTCAGGCCGTCGAGAACCGAGCTCCATGTGGTTTCGTCGGGAACTTCGAGGGTATGCAGATGCACCCCTCCCGTGAGCGTGGAAAGAGGTTCTCCGTCGCTCTCGCGCATCTTTTCCATAAACCGGTCCACATCGCTCCGGGTGAAGATCATCAAGTTTCCCGCGATCTCTCCGTAGAGAGGGTGCTCGACGATGACGTTGAGCACCCTGGCCCCCCGTTCGACCATGATACGCAGCTCTTCCTCCATCGACGCGCTGTCGTTGTGCCTGGTCACCACTGTTTTCGTCAGCATTCCGGACACCCTTCCCGGCAGGAGAAGGTACCCCTGAGGAGTGGCGACGATGCTCGCCCCCTCCGCCCGCAGAACCGCGATATCCTGCACGACGATCTGGCGGCTCACGGAAAAGAGCGATGCGAGCATCGCCCCCTTGACCGGCCCTCCGGCGATCGCGAGTTGCTCCCGGATACGAATCCGGCGTTCTCCGCTGTTCACTGTGCTTCACCTCCGGGCAGCCACTTCTTGAGCATTTCTTCCAACACATTCATCTTCACCGGCTTGGAGATATAGTCGTCCATCCCCGCCGCGAAGCACTCCTCCCTGTCGCCTGGCAATGCGCGTGCGGTCATCGCAATCACCGGAATGTCCGGACGTCCGATTTCCCCGTACCCGCTCCGTATCCGTTTCACTGCGTCGATGCCGTCGAGAACGGGCATCTGGACATCCATAAAGACCAGGTCGAATGTCTCGCGGCGCAGAAGGTCGAGCGCTTCGAATCCGTCATGCGCCGCCGCGACCGAACATCCAAGCCGCCGCAGCATGACGGAGGCGACCTTTCGGTTGACTTCGCTGTCCTCGACAAGAAGCACTTTCGCCTTCCAGACGGCCGCCGCCGCAGTATGCTCGGCGGATACCCCGCCGGCGCCGGAGAGAAGAAGGTTCTTCAAGGCGCTTCTCTTGACAGGTTTCGGCAGAAAATCGACGTACCCCGCGGTGGTGAGGGCTGCCCGCCCCCATCGTCTGGAGGGGTAGTCGAGCAGGTAGAACGAAGAGGAGACGCGGAGCCTCTCCGGAAGTGCGCGGGGTGAGAACGGACTCCCCTCCGCGAGCGTGCTCCCGTCGACAAGCACGACGGAGAACGGGCGTCCGGCATCCAAAGCCCCGGCGAGCTCTTCTTCGACCTTTTCAAGTTCCACCGACGTCGCGGAACAGAGCCAGCGCTGCAGGTGCGTCGCCACCGAGCGCCGCCATCCCGGCGTCCCTCCTACAAGCAGGACGGGGGTATTCATGAGATTCGGATCGACAGGGAGATCCTCGAGGTCGCCGTGGTCGATCCTGTCGAGGGGGATTTCAAACCAAAAAAGAGCGCCTCCTGACGGAGCGTCCTTCATGCCGACGCTCCCCCCCATAAGTTCAACAAGCCCCTTCGAAATAGCGAGGCCGAGCCCCGTTCCGCCGAAGCGTCTGGTGATGGAGGCGTCAACCTGGGAGAACGGTTTGAACAGGATCGACTTCTTCTCCTCGGGGATGCCGAGACCGGTATCCTCCACCTCGAAACGAAGAAACGTCCTGAGAAGACCGTCTTCGACAAGGGAGACGGTAAGGGATATTTCGCCGGTATCGGTGAACTTCACCGCGTTCGAAAGCAGGTTTCCGAGCACCTGCCGAAGGCGGGAAGCATCCCCGCGGAAGAACGCCGGAACATCCGGTTCGACGAGGGCGTAGACCTCGAGGTTCTTCTCCCGTCCTTTCACCGCAGTCTGCACCGTCAGATCCTCGACGAGCTCCTGGAGATTGAACGGGACGCTTTCCAGCGTCAGCCGCTCCGCCTCGATCTTCGAGAAGTCCAGCAGGTCGTCGAGCAGCTCCATCAGATGGTCCGCGCTGCTGCTGATGGTTTCTCCGAAATCCCTCTGCTCCATGGAGAGCCCCGTGTCCAGCAGGAGTTCGACCATGCCGAGGATTCCGTTCATGGGCGTGCGTATTTCGTGACTCATGTTCGCCAAAAAAGCGCTCTTCGCCCGGCTGGATTCCTCGGCCCGGAGCGCGAGCATACGGGCCGTCGCGCTCGCCTCGGCAAGTTCCGCGTTCTTCGCTTCAAGCTCTTCGAGAACGCGCGCGAGGCGCTCCTCGTTCCGTTTTCTCGCGGTGCAGTCGCGGAGCTGTTCCACGACGCACCGGACGTTTCCGGCGTCATCCTTTACCGGAATAGCGCGCACCTCGAACCATACATCCAACTCCGGTATGTATTTTTCTCCCTCCTGCGCGTTTCCCGTACCGGCAGCCTTGAGCGAGAGACAGTCCTCGCAGGGTGTTTTTCTCCCAAGGAGCGAGTAACAGTTCCTTCCGATCGTTCCCTCTGAAGACGCCTGCAGAAAATCGAGCCCCGCCTTGTTGTAAAAGAGAATTTCCAGCTGCGGACTCTGTACGGCGATAATATCGGGGATGACGTCGAGCACGGCCCTCGGCATGCCCGCGTCTTGACGCCACGTTGCGGCGTCGCCGTCGTAGAGTTTTTCGTCGCCATCTGCGGCCATTTCGTCATCTCCTTCCAATCCTCGCTTCGGACGTCCCTTCGGACAGCGGCGCATTTCTTCCTTTTCAAGATAGAGCACAAAACGAGTCGCCGGTAAAAGAGTATGCTACCATATTCCCCGTACCGCCACCATCGCGAAGGAGAGATCAGTATGAAAAGCCATACGGAATACCTCTGGTTCGAGACAAAAAAACGCAAGGAGCTTGTGCACATCACCCCGTCGCTCCAGGACATTCTGGGACGGAGCGGCGTCCGCGAAGGGATGATGCTCGTCTCCGCCATGCACATCACCGCCGGAATCATCGTCAACGACAATGAATCCGGCCTTCACGAGGATATCATGAGCTGGCTGGAAAGGACAGCCCCCGAAGATCCGTCCTATCTTCATCACAGGACGGGAGAGGACAACGGCGACGCCCACCTGAAGCGCATCCTTGTCCACCATCAGGCGATTCTGCCCGTGACGGAGGGCAAGCTCGACCTCGGCCCGTGGGAGCGCTGTTTCTACGCCGAGTTCGACGGCCGCCGCCGCAAGCGCGTGGTCGTCAAGGTTATGGGGGAATGATCATGAAGCTCTTTTCATCCCTCGCGCTGCTCGCGCTCTTGACGCTGCTGCTCCCCCGCCCGGCGAGGGCGGACGATCCCCTCATCCCTATGGAGGATTTCTTCCGGAATCCCGAACAGAGCGGCTTCCAGCTCTCTCCGAACGGAGAGTACATCTCCTTCATGAAGCCGTGGGAACGCCGGATGAACATCTTCGTCCAGAAAATCGGCACCGAGGAAGCCGTCCGCGTGACCTCCGCCACGGAACGCGACATTCCGGCCTACTTCTGGTCGGGGAACGAGAGGATCGTCTACCTTCAGGACAGAGGAGGCGACGAGAACTACCGGCTCTACACCGTCTCGACCGACGGCGCGGAATCACGCGAGCTGACGCCGTTCGAAAACACCCGCGTCACGATCATCGACAGTCTGGAGGAACAGGACGACTTCATCCTGATCGGGATGAACCGCAGGGACCAGCGCCTCTTCGACGTCTACCGGCTGAACCTGGAGACGGGAGAGCTGGCGCTGCTGGAGGAGAACCCGGGGGATATCGCGGGCTGGATGACGGACCACGACGGAAAGCTGCGGGTCGCGGTGCGCTCCGACGGAGTGAACACGTCGCTTCTCTATCGCGACAAAGAGGACGAGCCCTTCCGGAACATCCTGACCACGGACTTCCGCGAGAGCGTATCGCCGCTCTTCTTCACGTTCGACAACACGAAGCTCTACGTCGCGTCGAACCTCGGACGGGACAAGTCGGCGATTTTCGTCTTCAATCCGCGGACCGTCGAGCACGAAGAGCTGCTCTTCGAACACCCCGACGTCGACGTGAGTTCGCTCTTCCGCTCCCGGAAACGCAAGGTGATCACCGGAACCGGATTCACGACGGACCGCTTCCGCTACCACTTTTTCGACGAGGAACGGGCCGCCCTCCAGAATGAACTCGAAGAGCGGCTGCCCGGCGACGAGGTCGTCGTCGCCTCGATGAGCCGCGACGAGACGAAGGTGCTGGTGTACGCGGGAAGCGACCGGACCCGCGGGACCTACTTCTTTTTCGACAGAGAGACGAAGGACTTCCGGAAACTGGCGGAGCTGGCCCCGTGGCTGCCGAAGGAGCGCATGGCGCCGATGACGCCGGTGTCCTACGTTTCCAGAGACGGGCTGACCATCCACGGTTACCTGACGCTGCCTCCGGGGAGGGAGCCGAAGAACCTCCCCGTGGTGATCCACCCGCACGGAGGCCCGTGGGTGCGCGACGGATGGGGGTTCGACCCGCAGGTGCAGTTTCTGGCGAGCAGGGGGCTCGCAGTGCTTCAGATGAACTTCCGCGGTTCCACCGGCTACGGAAGAGCGTTCTGGGAAGCGGGGTTCAAAGAGTGGGGCAGGTCGATGCAGGACGACGTCACCGACGGCGTGCTCTGGCTGGTTGAACAGGGCATCGCGGATCCGAAGCGGGTCGGCATCTACGGAGCTTCCTACGGCGGGTACGCCGTGCTCGCCGGTCTTGCCTTTACTCCGGATCTGTACGCGTGCGGCGTCGATTACGTCGGCGTATCGAACATCTTCACGCTGCTGGAAACCATCCCTCCCTACTGGGAGCTGGGCCGGCAGATGCTCTACGAGAAGATCGGCCATCCGGAAAAGGACAAGGAGCTGCTGAAAGCGGCCTCGCCTGTCTTCCATGCGGACAGAATCACGGCGCCGCTCTTCGTCGCCCAGGGCGCCAACGACCCGAGAGTGAAGAAGGCGGAGTCGGACCAGATCGTCGAGGCGCTCCGCAGCAGGGGGATCGAGGTCGAGTACATGGTGAAGGAGAACGAGGGGCACGGCTTCCGCAACGAGGAGAACCGCTTCGACTTCTACCGCGCGATGGAGCGCTTCCTTGCGACGCACCTGGGGAGCCTCTCGGAACAGCGCTGATCACCCGCGCCGCCGCTTTCGGGCGACGATGAGAACATACAGGAAGAGCGCCGCCGCAGGTTCGCCGAACCGTGCGGCGGCGCTCTTTTTGTGTGCGTGGAAGTGCGGCGCCTCCCCTACTCCTCGCTCCTTCCCTCCCGCAGCCAGTCGATCCAGTAGAGGTCCGTCCGGCGGCTGTGGAGGTTGCGTACGCTCCCCTGCAGGCGCAGCTCCTTGAGCAGTTCCACGTCGAGGTCGGCGATCAGCGCCATTTCGGTATTCGGCGTCGCCTCCGCCGCCACGGCGTCGTGAGGGAATGCGAAATCGGACGGAGTGAAGATGGCGGACTGCGCGTACTGGATGTCCATGTTCTCCACCTTCGGGATGTTCCCTACGCTGCCTGCGATGGCCACGTAGCACTCGTTTTCTATGGCGCGGGCCTGGGCGCAGCGGCGCACGCGCAGATAGGCGTTCTTGGTGTCCGTCCAGAACGGAATGAGCAGAAGGTCCATTCCCTTGATGGCGAGGTAGCGCGCCAGCTCCGGAAACTCCACGTCGTAGCAGATGAGGATGCCGACCTTGCCGACGTCCGTCTGAAAGACTTTGAGGTCGTGCCCCCCCTGCAACCCCCAGCAGCGGTACTCGTCGGGGGTGATATGGAGCTTGTACTGCTGGTCCCACGTGCCGTCGCGGCGGCAGAGGAAGGTGACGTTGTAGAGTCTGTTGTTTCGAAGCTCCGGCACGCTCCCCGAGACGATATTGATGTTGTAGGCCACCGCCATCTCCACGAGGTTCCTCCTGAGGTCGGCGGTGTACCCTGCGAGCGAACGCATGGCCTCCGCGGGATCTTCCTGGTCGAACTGCGCGAGCAGCGGCGCGTTGAACAGCTCGGGGAAGAGCATGAGGTCGGTGTTGTAGCCTGCCTGAGTGTCGACGAAAAATTCCACCTGCTGCAGAAAATCCTCGAAGGACTCGAAGCTCCGCATCTGCCACTGGACGACGCCGAGGCGCATGTAGGTCTTTACTTTTGAAATGAGGCGCTGCCGCTCCTCGTAGTAGATGTTGTTCCATTCGAGGATGACGCCGTACCCCTTCGAGCTGTAGTCCTCCGGCCAGTAGTTTTCCACGATCTTCTTGTAGTGGAAGTCGTTGCTCACCTGAAACGTCAGCACCGGGTCGGAGATCTCCCGGTTGTTGACCATGCGGATGTACTGCTGCGGCGTTTTCTTGTCCGCCCACTCGGCGTACCCGGGGATTCTGCCGCCGATGATGATTCCCTTCAGATTGAGCGTCTCGCACTGCTCCTTCCGCGCATCGTAAAGGCGGCGCCCCAGTCGTTTCTCTCTGTAGTCGGGAGAGACGAAAATATCGATTCCGTAGAGATAGTCCCCTTCCGGATCATGGTTTTTCAAGCAGCCGTCCCCGACGATATCGCGGTACGTATGCCGGTCGCCGTAGCGGGAGTAGTCGATGATGAGCGAGAGAGCGCCTGCAACGACCCGTCCTTTGTCCTCTATGCAGAGCTGCCCTTCGGGGAAACGGGTGATCATGGCGGCAAACTGCTCTCTCGTCCAAGCTCCCCCCATCTTGGGGTATATTCTGTCCATGATGCGCTTGACCTCGTCGTAATCATCGACGGTGAACTGGCGGAGTTCAAGCTCATGCTGGTAGCGTTTTTTTGCCATCGGCGCTTCATTCCTTTCGACTTCCGGGTTCTGCTATTATACGTTGACGACAGACAAAAAACATCCGCAAACGGAGGAAGCGCCCCCGGCCTCTTCAGTTCTTTCCGGGCATCTTTCTCTCTTCCGCAAATCCGCCCCCAACGACACATCCCGTTGAATACGCCGCACATCCGGGAAAAACTGTTTCGGCAGGTTCATTTATGCTACAATACATTGAGGAAAAGAAAAACATTCCGGATTCTCCGGGACATTTCTATTAAGGGAGATGAAAACCGGCATGGATCGCTGTGGCGGAGTACACTTCGAAAAGGTCGTCAATAAGAGTCCGGTGACTTCTTTTATCTGGCTCCCATCCGAAAACGGAAAACCGTGTTTCGTATCGGAGGCCATACGTTCGTTCGGCTACGCGCCGGAGGACTTCACATCCGGGAAAGTCCGGTACGCCGATCTGATTCATCCCGACGATACGGCCGTTTTCTCTTTTTCCCCCGACCCCGAGCCCCGGATCTACAGGATCTCCGACTCAGAAGGAGCGTGGCGCTGGGTCTTTCACCGCTCCTGCGTGATCGGCGAGGAAGCGGGGTATCCCGAGGAAGTATTGTGGACGATCTCGGACATTACATGTTATAAAGAAGCCGACGAAGAGCTGCGGAAAAATGAATCGAAGCTCAAAGCGTTCATGAAGGCAATCCCGGCGGTTTTGCTCGTCATAGACGAGGACGGACGGTATATCGACGTATCGGGCTCCTCCGAAGCGGCTCTCGTCACGGCTTCCTCGGAACTGATCGGAAAAACCGTCCATGAGTCGTTCCCGAGCGAGAAAGCGGAGGAACTGATGGCGCCGGTGAAACGCTGCGTGGAAACCGGAGCCCCGCAGTTCGCAACCTACGACATAGACATCGGCGGAAAGAAATACTTTCAGGAAGCCCGCATCTCCCTCCTGCCCGAGCGTGTGGACGGCAAACGGGCCGTGATCTGCGTCGCCCTCGACGTCACCGCGCAGAAAGAGCTGGAGGAGGAGATTCTCCTCCAAACCGGGCACAATCCGATCGACGGGAGCTCGAACAGGACATACTTCAACAGGGCCTTCCTCTTCTCCCTCGCGGAAGCTCAGAGAACAGGGACGACGCTGGCCTTCTTCATGATCGATCTCGACCATTTCAACACCGTGAACGAGACGATAGGGAGAGAGATGGCCGACCTTCTTCTCAAGGGCATAGGACAGCGCCTTCAGAAGGCATGCCGTCAGGACGACATCCTCTACCGCATGGAGGGCGTCAACTACTACCTCATCCTCCCGAAGCCGGGAACCAGAAAAGACATGGGGGCCGTCGCGGAGCGCTTCCTTGAAGCAATCAGGGGAGCGTCCTCGGGAGTTACCGGTTCATTCAAGCTTTCCGCCACCATCGGTATCAGCGTCTTTCCGGAAGACGGACAGGACGCGAAAACGCTGCTCAGAACAGCGGAAGCGGCTCTTTCCTCAGGAAAATCGGAGGGCGGCGACTGCTACAGATTCGCTGAGAAACCCTCCAGGTAGTTTTTCTCCGCCACTGCATAAGATAATGACGCGAGGCCCCTTTTCAGGGGCCTCGTTCTGTCTGTCGGGGGGAGCGACTATCTGCAAAGGAGAATGGAGAGGTCGTTCACGTTCGTTCCGGTGGGTCCCGTTCTGACAAGGCCGCCGCAAGCGTCGAGGGCATGGTAGGAGTCGTTGTCGGCAAGCAGAGCTTCGGCGTCGATCCCGAGACCGGCAAGCGCGCCGATCGTCCCGCCGTCCACCACGCCTCCCGCCGCGTCCGTCGGTCCGTCCGTGCCGTCGGAACCGACACAGATCACTGCCGTATCCGCAAGCCCCTTGATGCCGAACGCCGCGGCCAGGGCCATCTCCTGGTTCCGCCCGCCCTTGCCCTTCCCTTTGAGCCGGACGATCGTCTCCCCGCCGAGGAGCAAGGCGCACGGCGGAGGCAATGGATTCCCCGACGAACGGATCTCCTTCGCCATGGCCGCGATGAAGGCGCCCGCCTCTCCCGCCTCGCAGTTCAGGGTCGTCGTCAGCAGGAGCGGCGTATATCCGAGCAAGGCGACCTCGCGCTCCGCTGCCCTGCAGAGCGCCGTTACGCTCCCGGTGATGAGCGTGGTCACATTTTCAAGCGATTTCGGCGTTTCCTTCTCCAACGCCTCCTGAAGTACAGGGCTCAGCGAGAGCCCGTATTTTCCGACAATCCTCGAGGCGTCGGCGGCCGTCGAGCCGTCCGGATACGCCGGTCCGGAGGCGATGCTGTCGAGTCTGTCGCCGAGAACGTCGGAGAGCACCACCGAGAAGATGTGCGCCGGCGCGACGAACCGGGCGAAACGACCGCCTTTCACCGAGGAGAGCCGTTTTCGGATCGTATTGATCTCGACGATGTCCGCGCCGCTTGCAAGCAGCTGGTCCGTCACTCCGACAAGATCCTGGAGGGTAATCCCCTCGCCCGGCTTCTCGAAAAGGGCCGAACCTCCGCCGGAGACGAGGAAGAGCACCGTATCCATCGCGGAGAGTCCCCCGACCTTTTCAAGCACTCGGGCCGTACCCTTGATCGTGTTCTCGTCAGGAAAGGGGTGTCCCGCTTCGAAAATCTCGACGCCCTCGATCGGACCGTTGGCGTGCCCGTACTTCGTCACGACGACGCCGCCGTCGAGCCGATCCCCCAGTGTCTCGGCGGCGGCCTTCGCCATCCGCCACGCGGCCTTGCCGATGGCCGCGAGCACGATCTTCCCTCCGGACCGCATGCGCGTTGTAAACGCCTCTCCCCGCAACGCCTCCCGCACGGCGTTCTCGGGAAGAACCGCCTCTATGGCCTTTCTCGCTATGCTCAAGGCATCCTGCCGAACATCCGTCATTCCTTCTCCTCCTCCGTTTGTACTTCCGGCGCGTCCGCGGCGAAGGCGAAGGCGCTTCTGCCATGTTTCTTCGTGCGGTACATGGCGAGGTCGGCCCTCTTCAAGAGCGTCTCGATATCGGGGCCGTCGTCGGGGAAAACGCTGATTCCCACGGATATTTGGAGCCGAATCGAACCGGAATCGATCGGAAAGGGGGTGTCGAAGAACTCTAAAAGGCGCTCCGCAATGCGCTCCACTTCGAAACGGTCCCCCGCCTCGGGGAGAATGACCGTGAACTCGTCCCCCCCCAGGCGACAGATGGTATCCATCTCCCGGAAGACCTTTCTCAGGCGCCCCGCGGCTTCTTTCAGCAGTTCGTCGCCGACGTCGTGGCCGTATGTGTCGTTGACGATCTTGAAATTATCCAGGTCGATGAAGAGCAGCGAGACCTTTCTCTTTTTTCGACGGGCATGCGCGATCGCCTGCGACAATCTGTCATGGAAAAGGTAACGATTGGGCAGCCCGGTCAGATAGTCGTGCGTCGCCTGGAAGCGAATTTGGTCCTCCAGCTCCCGCCGTTCGGTAACGTCCGAATGCGTGCCGGCTATCCGGAGCGGCTTTCTCGCGTCGTCCCTGAGGACGACGCGGGCGCGCTCCAGAATCCACCGGGACGTCCCGTCGGCGCCCGGCACGCGGTACTCGACTCTGTACCCCTGCGTATCCCCGGAGAGACACTTCTGCTTCTTGTACCGCACCTTCTCCACGTCGTCGGGGTGAATGATCCGCTCCCACCCCTCCATCCAGCGCATCTCGGGCGGACACGCGGAGGCGTCTGCGGAGCATCCGAGAATCTCCATGGAAAGCGGCGAAAGATCGATCTGTCCCGACGCGACGTCCCACATCCATATCCCTTCGCCGACGCCCTCAAGGGCGTGCTTGAGCATACTCTCGCTGGAACGGAGCTCTTCCTCGGCGCGCATCCGTTCGGCGATCTCCATCTTCATTTCGTCGTTCGCCTGCGCAAGCTCTCTGGTCCGCGTCTCCACCCGTTCCTCCAGGACCACGTGGTATCGCTCAAGCTCGTTCCGCGATTCCTCCAGCTGAACCATCTTCGAGGAAAGCTCCATATTGAGCTTGCGAAGATTCCGGTACAGTTCGAAGCTCTCCAACGCCCCCGCGCTTGCATTCAGGGCGACGGAGAGAAGCGAGAGGGCATAGTCGGAGATGTCCTCCCACCCCTTGTCCATGACCCCTACCAGCATCCCCCGCGTCCTGGAGATGGTGGAGAGCACGTGCAGCATCAACGGAGCGTGTTTTTCCCGGAACTCGGTGAGCACAGGCTTCCGTCTCTTGATCGCCCAGACGAACGTTCTGTCTTCGATGAGGGCGGCAACACGCTTCTCCAGCTCGGGAAGGGCTTCAGGGGGAGAGCAGTACGCGGGGTAAAAAGACGAGTCGTCGCCGACGAGATACACCACGGCCGCTTTCAGGGGGATGAGCCCCCGCACTCGCTTCACCGTCTCCCGGAGAATGGGCAGCGGGTCTTCGAGCTTGTTCATGCTGGTGTCGAAGTGTCCCAACGAAGAAGCGGCGTCGAGCGCCTCGATGCCGAAGGCCTTCTCCTGCCAGAGGTACGCGTTCTGTTCCTCCAGTCGGCGGAGACGTTCCTCCAAAAAAGAGAGGCGATTGCGGCGGAGCACTTTACGCTCCTCCGTTTCCGAGAAACGCGTTTGTGATATCCTCTATTTGGCGGCTTCCCTGAAGGATCACCGGCTGGAAGACAGCCGGGGACAGACCAGTCTCCGTCCATATTTCCGGAGAAATGTCGGGCATCACGACCGAGCCGCTCCCGCTGAAGCCTGTGGCCATGGCGAGCGCATCCGCCGACGCCAGAAGCGCAGGATCAAGAGGAGATAAAGAGGAAAGCGGAGAGTGATGGAAGCGTACGGCATTCTCAAGAGGCGCGGGAATTTTCCACTCCCGCAGCAGCAACGCCCCGAGATAGGCGTGGTCGAAACCGAGTATCTCCCGTTCGGCTTCGCTGAGGGGGATTTTCTTCGCAAGAGCCAGCTCGATGGCGTTTCGCGCCGAAAGCGGCACCTGGCGGAAGAGCACAAGCTTTCCCAGGTCGTGCAGGAGTCCGGAGACGAAGAGACGTTCCTCGGAAACGCCGATCTTCTCCGAGGCCATCAGGCGGGCATAGACGCCGCAGGCCACGGAATGCCTCCAGAAGCTCTTCATGTCCACGTACTCGGAGGGAATATCGTTGAAGTACTGAACTGCCGCAACGCCGAGCGCCAATGTCGAAAGCTCGCGCGTTCCGATGATCGCGACGGCCCGCGTCACGGTCTCTATTTTGGAAGGGAACCCGTAGAAGGCGCTGTTGACAAGACGGAGCAGGCGAGAGAGCAGGCTGGTATCCTTCCCGACGGCCTCCGCGATATGGGATGCGGAACTGCGGGTCGAATTGATGACCTCCATGATCCGGTAGTACACATCGGGGAGAGAAGCCAGCTGAAGCTCTCTGGAGACGAGATCCGCGGCCGTAACGGACAGATTGGGAATAGCCGAGGACATCCGCCGAGGGGCGCTGCGGGGCTGCTGTGCCGACGCTCCCCGCTTCGAGCGGTCGCGCATCAGGACGGCGGTCGTCCGTTCCATAGCGACGGAATAGAACTCCTTCATCGGGGAAGACGACGGAGCGGCGGGAAAGAGCGTCTCCAACGAGCGTACGGCCTCCTGCAAAACATCGGCGGGGATCGAGGCCGCGGCCTCCTTCAGAGGCTCCGCAGGAAGGTCCCCTTCGACGGACGCCTCCACAACGCCCCAAACCTTCATCGTCTGAATATGCTTCTCCGTAAGCACAATACCTCTTGGAAGAAGAAACCGGCCGTTGAAAGCCATCAGATTCTTCTCCAGTATCATGCCCGGTTGCAACTGATCGACATGAAGCAGACTCATGAGAACCGACTCCCTCTTTACCCTTTGCATAACTGAATACGCTGCTCTTGATTGTAACACGAAGAGAGCGGAAAACAGAGAGGGGATACCCTCTCTTCATCGCATATCGATCAATGACGCGCCTCTCTCCAAGGCCTCCTCCCCGGAGGCGAATCCCCTGAGAAGGTGCTCGGTCCGCAACGTCCTCAGAAGTCGCCCCACTTCCGGACCGGAGGTGAGTAAAAATCGTTCCATCACTTCATCTCCGGAAGGAACGCATTCCGCCTCCGTCCGGAGGCGGGCGGAAAGGCGGCGAAAACGATCCCTGCAGAGGGCTTCCCGGCGGCGCGGAACATGCACCCCGCAGAGCGCGCCGAAAATCGCAAAAAGCGACTCCCGGAAAGATTCTCCTCGTGCAAGCAGCAGATCGGCCATCTCCGCCCGAGACATGTCCGCAGCGGGAGCTGCCCGCCTGCACACAAGGTCCGCGCTTCCCGAGCGCACATCTTTCGGCCAGCGCCATCCTTCCAGGATTTCGCGGACCGACGAAGCGCCTTCGAGATCGGGGTAGGCGAGCTTCCGCCGGAAAGAGGCGAGAAGCGCCGTCCGCCGAAGAAGCGTTTCTTTCCGGTCGTCAAGCCGATTCAGCGATTGGAGCAGAAGCCCGAGCCCTCCCCGCCCTCGACCGAACAGCGGGCGAAGAATATGGAGCGTACGGCTTGCCGCCAGACCGCGTACAAAAAGACGCGGATCGCCTTCGATCCCGAGACGCACTTCTCGTCCTATCCGTTCGGGGGCGCACGCGTTCAACTGCGGCGCCGCCGCACGCACCCCGGAGAACGCCTCTCCGGCCACGGAGAAAGCGCGGAGCGTCGCCGCGAAACGAGGCAATCGAAGGGCTCTGAGCGGATCTTCCCGAAGCCTGTCCGCCGCGCTTCCGTTGAACCGCAGAATTTTTCGCTCGATATCCCTTCTGCTTCGGCGGGTCCCGACAAGCTCTCCCGTGGAGCGAAGAGCGAGGGCGTTCACTGTGAAATCCCGGCGAGCCAGGTCCGCTTCAAGGGAACCTCCGGAGAAGGACGTGATTTCACAGCGCCCCTCTCCGCAAGGAACCATGAAGACCGCCTTCTTCCCTTCCCCGACGGCCTTCCCTCCGGGGAACAGCGCGGTTAGAGCGGAAAAGGGGGCCTCCGTAGCGATGTCGATGTCCCCGGGAGGACGCCCAAGGAGAAGATCCCGGACTGCGCCCCCCACGAGCACGCTCTCGAAACCGGCGCGCTCAAGCAGGCCGAGCACCTCCGCTCCTTGCGCAGGCACGCCGTTCATCACGCCTTCGACGGTACTTCCTCCAACGGCTTGCCGTAGAGCATCGCCATTCCGTTCGACTTGTGCTTGATCTTGTACCCTACGAAGCCGTCGGCGAAGACCTTCGGATGGTAGTCGTAGTTTCTGAGGAGGATTTCTTTGTGGCCCCGCGTCTTCACCGCGCCCGGTTTCCTCAGATTCTTGTAGAGCACGAAACGGTGGTGTCCGCCGTACTTCTGCTTGAACTTGATCGCGGAAAAACCGCACTTCAGCACGTTCGTCAGGCTGAAGATATTTTTCGGCGACACCGTGGTGTGCAGGTGGTACCTGTTCGGATACATCTGGCTCTCGGTGAAGAGGTACGTGAAGAACTGAATGCTGTTCCCCCGGAAAGAGGAGTCCGTAACGCAAAAATCCATCACGGCGACATGGTTCGCTTCGCCGGGGTCCAGGTCGAGATCGACGACCGCGTCGTCCACAAACTCCTTAACGTAGGAGACGGCCCGGAGCGCGATGAGTTTCCCCTCCGCGAAGACCCCTACGACGACGCCTTCCCCCATGATGCTCTCGGCGATCGTGTTCTCCTCGGCGAAAAAATCCGCGTCGCCGATCTCGTCCGATATTCTCTTATGGAAGACGACGGCCTGTTCTATGTCGTTCTCCCCCAACCCCCGCATGGTGCACAGAATGGGGGCGACGTACCCCACGCCTCTTTTTTGAAGAAAGAACTGCTGGACGTTGTAAGCCATCGATTCACCGGCCCTTCCCATGTGTGGATGCACTTCATCGTTTGCTGTTTCGGTGTATATTATACAAAACGAATCGAGAGGAGAGAAGATGGTGAGCGCAACAACATTCACACAGTGCGGAAAATACAGCCGATTGGATATCGAGAAGGCCCTCGCGGCGCTGTTGCAAGAGTTCGGGGGTATGAAAAATATTATATCCCCGGGGGACAGCGTCCTGCTGAAGGCGAATATGCTTTCCGCCTCGACGCCCGAGGAGTGCATCACGACGCACCCGGAGGTCGTACGCGCCGTGGCGGTGCAGACGCTTGAGGCAGGAGGGAAACCGTTCATCGCAGACAGCCCCGGAATAGACCGTTTCTCCGACGTCGCGAGGAAGACCGGGATGGAGGCTGTCGCACGCGAACTGGGCATTCCGTGCGTCGAGCTGGACGACCCCGTTCCGCTGCCCGTCGCGGAGGGAAACGTCTTCCAGCGCATTGAGGTATCGCGGCGCGCCGTCGAAGCCGATACGATCATCAACATCCCGAAGCTCAAGACGCACGCGCAGATGATGCTCACGCTGGGGGTGAAAAATCTTTTCGGCACGGTGGTCAGCCAGCGAAAGGCGCAGTGGCACTATAACGTCGGGCTTCGGCGGGAGGCGTTCGCCGATCTCCACCTGGATATCGCGCGCGGCCTCGCCCCACGCCTCACCATACTCGACGGAATCCGGGGCATGGAGGGACGGGGGCCAAGCAACGGGAAGCCGAGAGATTTCGGCATCCTTGCGGCCTCGTCGGACCCGCTCGACCTCGACTTCCGCGTCTGTACGCTGCTGGGGGCGCCGTTGGAAGAGTTCCCGCTCTACAGGGCTGCGCGGGAGCGCGGACTCGTGGACAAAAGTGCGCGGTGGGACGCCCCCGGTCTTCCGGAGGAGTTCGAGATTCCACCGATAGAGCTGCCCAAGCTCGACGCGCTCCACCTGCTCCCCCCCTTCCTCGACCGGTTCGGCAAGCGCTTCCTGGCGTCCCGGCCCGTTCAGGAGAAGAAAAAGTGCATCCGGTGCGGCAAGTGCGTCGAGATATGCCCCGCAGGCGCGATGAACCTGACGAAGGCGGGAGACGTCGAGATAGACTACGAAAAGTGCATCCGCTGCTACTGCTGCCAGGAGGTCTGCCCCGCCGACGCCATTCGTTTTTCCAAGGGGCTGCTGCTGCGCGTCCTTGAAGGCATCCGGAGATGACGCGAAATTTCATTTCCGCTGAGGTATAATGACGTTGCGTTCTATCCAACCGAGGAAAGGAGATGACATCATGAAAAAAATGCTGGCCGGCTCGCTCCTGGCTCTTCTGCTCGGCGCCGCGTTTTTTCTGTTTTCCTCCTGCGCGGAGAACCGCCGGACTCCGCTTCAGCAAAGCGCGCCCCCTTCGACAGCGAACGGGAAACCGGTCGAGCCGACGGTTTTCCCCGGAGAGGCGTCCGCGCCTGATGTATCGCCCTCTCCCGCGGCGAGCGACGAACCGGATATTCTGGAAACCGCTCCCCCGACTCCGGAGACCTTGAAGCCCCCGTCTTCTCCTGCGGAGTCCTTCCTCTCCGTCCCGATCTCCATCACCGCGGACGAGGCCGGCCGTATTCTGGAGGACGCGCTCACCAACCCTCTGTACGACATTAAGGGGCAGACGATCGATCAAAGTTACGGTGAATCCGTCGCCGATCTGCTTCTCGAAAAAACCGGCAGGGTCAAGGTCTCCTTCGCAAAGAACAAGGCCAACTTCTCGCTCCCCTTCCGTTTTTCCTCCATGGTTTCCTGGAAGGGGAGGATTCTCGGCATATCCTCCAGCACACGGAAAGAGATCTTCGGGGCGGGAACGTTGCACCTCACGCTCGCGCCCTCGATCGACAAGAGCTGGAAGCTGCGCCTCAACGGCTCGGTCGGGCTTGAATGGACCCGTTCCCCCTCCCTGAACGTCCTGGGTCAGGAGATCGGCATCGCGTCGCTGCTCACCGACCTGTTCAACAAACGCTCCGGCGAGCTGCTCTCCAGAGCCGAGGAGGAGATCAACCGTTCCGCCCGGATCAGGGAGTACGCGCAGAAAGAGTGGGCCGGTCTGCATCAGCCGATCCCGCTGGGGTCGTCCCCGGAGCTATGGCTCGCCGTCGCGCCGCTCTCCGTCTCCATGCCGCCCTTCTCGGCGGAGGACGGCCGCCTCACGGCGACCGCGGGGATCAAATGCATGCTGAAAATCACCGCCGAGAAGCCGGACCCGCTCAAAGCGACTCCGCTCCCCGCGCTCGCGGCGATGCCGCCGCACATGGAGCCGGGCATCCTGCTCAATGTGGATAGCACGCTCTCCTACGCATCTCTGGGCAAGTACGTCTCGTCGATGGACTTCCCCGAGGTCGACATTCCCGGCGGAGGGCGCGTCATGGTGAAGGAGGTCTCTTTCTTCGGCAACGGGGACAAACTCGTCGCCGCCGCCGACATCTCGGGGAAAGGCCCGGTCGGAGGGGCAATTGAGGGAAAGATCTACATCATGGGCCGCCCAACCTATTCGCGAGAGGACGAAGTCATCCGGATGGAGGACGCCGACTTCGAGGAACGGACGAACAGCGCCCTTGCAAAGGCCGCGGCGTGGCTCGCCCGCCCCGCGCTGCTCAAGGAGATGACCGAACGAATGGTCTTTCCGCTCCAGGAGCTGAGAGAGCAGACAGTACGCTCGCTGGCGGAACTGCTGCGGGAACAGAAAATCGCCGAGGACGTTCTCATGGAGGGGTCCGTCTCCGCGCTCTCTCTTGAAAGCCTCGCGGTAGGCGAAGACGGACTCCGCCTCTCCCTGTCCCTCGGAGGCGCTGTTTCGCTGCGCTACGAGGACGAGTCGCTGAAACGGAAGGAAAAAGAGGAGAAGAAAGGCGGTAAAAAGAATTGACACAACGCCTCTCTCTCCATATACTCAAAAAGGTTTCATAACGGTTCCGGAAAGTGAACCTCTATTACAGCAAAGGGAGATGAAAGTATGAAAAAAGTTGGTTTGTTCTGTGTTCTTGTTCTGCTCTTCGCGCTCTTCGCCGGCGCGGCGGTCGCCTCCGAAAAGGTGAGCGCCTACGCCACAACGGAAGAACCCCTTGCCAAGGAACTTTTCGACGCCTTCGAGAAGGAGACCGGCATCAAGGTCGACTGGGTCCGTCTCTCCTCCGGCGAGGCTGTTGCACGCCTCGAGGCCGAAAAGGCCAACCCCAGGGCGTCCATCTGGGTCGGCGGCGTGGGCACCCTCCACATCGACGCGAAGAACAAGGGGCTCACCGCGCCGTACAACTCCCGCGCGGCCTCCTCGATCCCCGTCAAGTTCCATGATCCCGAGCGTTTCTGGATCGGCCTCTACGTCGGCCCGATCGCCTTCGCCATCAACACCGACCGCGCGAAGGAGCTCAACCTGGCGCTGCCGACCTCCTGGGCCGACATCGTGAAGCCCGAGTATGCGAAGAACGTCCGCGTGGCCAACCCCGGAACCTCCGGCACGGCGTACAACATGGTGACGACGATCATCCGCGTCTTCGGCAACGACGAGGACAAGGCGTTCGACTTCCTCAAGCGGCTCGACAAGAGCATCGATCAGTACACCCGTTCCGGCTCCGCCCCCGGCAAGAGCTGCGCCATCGGCGAGATCCCCGTCGCCATCGGCTACCTGCACGATCTGATCAAACTCAAGGTCGAGAACGCGCCCATCGAGATCGCCCTCCCCTCGGACGGCACCGGCTTCGAGACGGCTGCGATGTCGCTTGTGAAGGACGGTCCGGACCCTGTCAACGCGAAGAAGCTCTACGACTGGATGCTCGGCCAGACCGCCATGGACATCATCGCCGGATGGTACGTCATCCCCCTCAGCTCGAAGGCCTCCCCGATCGACACCGGCTACTCCTTCGAGAAGATGACGCTCGTCGACCAGGACGACGTCTGGGACGCCGCGAACAAGGCGCGTCTTCTGGAGCGCTGGAACGCCGAAATCGGCTCGTCCAGATAAGCGCCGCCTCGAGGTAAACCACGAAGGGGCTCCCCCGGGGGCTCCTTCGCCTTTTCTTTTCAATCACTTGGAAAGGAGGAGAGGATCATTCCTTCGAAAAGATTCATCTCGTTGTCTCTGTCCGTTCTTCTTTTCGCATCGCTTCTCTTCTGGATGAACAACGCGCTCACAGGCTCCTTCCAGTCGCTCGCCGAGAGCCATTACCGGAAATCGGCCGTCGCCGCGATGGGTTCGGTGCCTTCGAGCGACGAGGCCGTCTCCGGATGGCTCCGCCGTATCGCGCCCTCCTCCGGCGACTTCGCCCTGATCTTTCTCAAAGGTTTCCCGGAGGACGACGGGGGAATGACGGTCTTCGCCCCCACCCCGGCTCTCGAAGCGTTTTTCGAGGCGAACAAAGAGAGCTCCACATTCCGCAGGGGGATCGAAAGCAGCATGTACGACGAGATCTTCCAGCCGGCGCAACGTCTCGTATTCGCGGGTGAAGAGCGTCGCGTCCTCTTCGCTCCGGCCCACGACGGCGAGACGGGCGATGTGACCGGCACGGCGGTCTTTCTCTTCGAGCCCGCGGGTTTCGACAGGTTTCTCGTCCTCATGAGAGGGCTCTTCATTCTCGCCCTCGTCATCTTCGCCGCCGTCTTCGCCGTGGCAAGCTACAGCCGCGATCCCGTTCTCGGGTACGTCATCCTGGGGCTCTTCGCCATCGTCGGCGTCTTCGTCGCCTATCCGCTCTTCGAGGCGGTCCGCCTCACCTTCATTCAAGACGGCAAGTTCACGCTCGACACGTGGAAATCCATACTGACCGCCCGGCAGTACCTCACCGCCCTGCAGGGAAGCATCAAGCTCGGCGTCTTCACCGCCACGACCTCGACGATCATCGGCTTCCTCTTCGCCTTCGTCATCTCAAGAACCGGAATCGGGGGCAAGAAGTTCTTCTCCGCAATGGCGACGCTCCCGATCATCTCGCCCCCCTTCTCGCTGACGCTCTCCATCATCCTGCTCTTCGGCAACAACGGCCTTATCACAAAGAGGATACTGGCGCTCGAGGGGTTCAGCATCTACGGCCTCGGCGGGCTGACGCTGGTGCAGACCATGGGAATGTTCCCCATCGCCTTCCTCACCATGATCGGCGTTCTGGAGGCCATCGACTCCACCCTGGAGGACGCGGCGATGAACCTCCGCGCCACCAAGTGGGAGACCTTCAGAACCGTCACCTTTCCGCTCGCTGTTCCCGGCCTTCTGAGCGCGTGGCTGCTCGTCTTCACGAACTCGCTCGCCGACTTCGCCAACCCGCTGATTCTCGCGGGCAGCTTCCGCGTCCTCTCGGTCGAGTCGTATATGGAGGTTACGGGGATGAACCGGCTCGGCCACGGCGCGGCGCTCTCGCTGCTTCTGCTGCTTCCCACCCTCTCGGCGTTTCTCGTCCAGCGTTACTGGGTGAGCAGGAAATCGTACGTCACAGTGACGGGCAAACCGTCGGGGCGGATGACCGATCTCGTCTCCCCGGGGCTGAAAAAGATCCTCGTCGCGCTGATGTGCCTCATCGTCCTCTTCCTGCTGAGCCTCTACGGCACGATCATCGCCGGGTGCTTCGTGAAGAACTGGGGCATCGATTACTCCTTCAGCCTTGAGAACATCCGCGAGGCCTTCCAGCGAGGATGGAGCGTCCTGCTCGACACGCTGACGCTCGCGGGGGCGGCTACGCCCATCGCGGGCCTGCTCGCCATGATCGCGGCTCTCGTGCTCGCCAGAAAGAAGTTCCCCGGCAAAAGGCTGCTCGACATGCTCATCCTGACGCCCTTCGCCCTTCCCGGAACGCTGGTCGGCATCAGCTACATCCTCGCCTTCAACAAAGCCCCGCTCATCCTGGTGGGGACGGGCGCCATCATCATCGTCAACTACGTCATACGGGAACTTCCGGTCGGCGTGGAGGCGGGCATCGCCTCGCTGAAACAGATCGATCCCGCGATCGAGGAGGCCGCGGCGGACCTCGGGGCCGACACGCCCACGATCTTCCGCACCATCGTCCTTCCGCTCATCAGGCCCGCCTTCATTTCGAGCCTGTCGTACACCTTCGTCCGCTCCATGACGGCGGTCAGCGCGGTCATCTTCCTGATCTCCGCCAGGTGGTACCACCTCACCGTGCTGATCTACAACTTCTCCGAGAACTTGCGCTTCGGCCTTGCCAGCGTCCTGGCGAGCACGCTCATCGTCATCGTGCTCCTGACGTTCGGCCTCCTCCGTCTTCTGGTTCGGAAGAACGAAAACCTCGCAAAGACCATGAGTCTCTAAGGTGGGATAGCTATGGACATCCAATCGAAATCGGTCACTCTCGAACAGGTTAGCAAGATATTCAAGGACCCGCAGTCGGGAAAGGACGTGCATGCGGTCGACGGCGCGGACTTCGTCATCGCAGCGGGAGAGCTGGTCACACTGCTCGGCCCGTCCGGGTGCGGCAAGACGACCACGCTCCGCATGATCGCGGGGTTCGAACTGCCGACGAAGGGGAAGATACGCATCGGCGCGGACGACATCACCTTCCTTCCTCCCAACAAACGGGATACGGCGATGGTCTTCCAGAGCTACGGACTCTTCCCGCACATGAACGTCTTCGACAACGTGGCCTACGGTCTGCGCCTGCGAAAGATGCCCGAGAAAGACATTTCCGAAAAGGTCATGCGCTTCCTCGGCATGGTGGGGCTCGACGCGCTCGCCAAGCGCCCCCCGTCCCGCCTTTCCGGAGGGCAGCAGCAGCGCGTGGCCCTTGCGCGCTCCCTCATCGTGGAGCCCGCCGTCCTGCTGCTCGACGAGCCGCTCTCCAATCTCGACGCGCTGCTCCGCGAACAGATGCGCGTGGAGATCCGCCGCATCCAGAAGTCGCTCGGGATCACCGCCGCCTACGTCACCCACGACCGGGTGGAGGCGATGAGCCTCTCCGACAGGATCATCGTCATGAACAAGGGGAAGATCGTGCAGATCGGCACACCGCATCAGGTCTACCGCGATCCGGTGGACGCCTTCGTCGCGGGGTTCATCGGCAAGGTGGCCTTCTTCCCCGCGGAGGTGCGGGGCATCGACGAAGTCTGCACGGTCGACGTCAGGGGAAAGACATTCCGTCTTCCGCGCTTCTCGGAAGAGCTGAAAGGCGCGCGGAGCGCCCTTGTCATGTGCCGCCCCGAGTCCTTGACGCTGCTGCCTCCGGGCGAGGGCATCCTCGACGGACGGGTGACCACCAACGTCTATCTCGGTCACAGCATCGAGTCGTTCGTCGCCACCGAGATGGGAGAGATTCTCGTGCAGGTGGACAACCCCGATGCCCGGCGCGTCTTCGGAGAGGGAGAAGCAGTCTCCGTCTCGTTCATTCCGGAACTGACGAAAGCTTTGCCCGCCGGAGAGCAGTAAACCTTCTGCGAAAAAAAGAGCGGAGTCCCGGAAAAATCCCGGAACTCCGCTCTTTTTTTGTCATAAACCTTGTTCCGCGCCGTCACTCCGCCTTTCGGATCACCGGCGGCGCATACAGCGGGTCGAGAGCGTGTTTATGAGGCAGGTACATCCGGAGCGTCAGAGAGAAGGGGCCGTCCGGCGCCGGAAGCCAGTTCCGCTCCCTCTCCCCGCCCGGCGAAGCCTTGCTGAAGTAGAGCTCCAGGGAGCCATCCTCACCGAACAGCAGCCCCTCCGTCCGGTCGCCGATGGAGTACCGGTTGATCGGGTTTTCCACCATCAGCTGCTCGGGAAGATTGTACATGGTGATG